>JAABUW010000036.1_pt1 | contig 280237 bp, 293 predicted proteins | sample 5560081 | NCBI WGS metagenome assembly JAABUW01 (sample SAMN10711882, study PRJNA513363) | rock metagenome | isolation source: Antarctica rocks | place: Antarctica: Victoria Land, Knobhead sud | reverse complement strand
CGCAGATCTATGGGGGCAGCAGCAGCCATGAGTGCGTATATCTATGGGGGCAGTAGTAGCCATGAGTGCGCGCCATAAGTGCGCATATCTATGGGGGCAGCAGCAGCCATAAGTGCGCATATCTATGGGGGCAGTAGTAGCCATGAGTGCGCGCCATAAGTGCGCATATCTATGGGGGCAGCAGCAGCAGCAGCAGCCATGAATGCGCATATCTATGGGGGCAGTAGTAGCCATGAGTGCGCATATCTATGGGGGCAGCAGCAGCCATGAGTGCGCATATCTATGGGGCAGCAGCGTTATTAGAATGATTATTAGAAATCCGCCTTGGCGCTGTGGGGATCCCCATGGGATCCCCACCCCACCCCACCCCAGCTTGGAGTGGGGATCGAACCGCGATCCCTACCCCACGCCCCACCCCACCCCACCCCACGCCAGCATTCCCTCTAGGGATCCCCACGCCAATCCGAAGCGTAAGTACGCCGGGTAGTATTCGATATAAATTCGTAAATACTAAACTAAATACCTTATATAGATCGATACTACGACTCGGTTATAAACGCGGTAATAGTCTTTATAATATTAACGATTATACGTAAACTCGAAGATATCTTTTTCGAGTAAATAAAACATATAGAGGCGTTCGCGGTCGTCGTTAAAATTAGTATAATAAATTAATATATCGCGAAATCGAAATCTTAGACTTATTTTATAAATCTAATTAGGTGCTTCGGTACTAGTATTATTTATTGAATAAAGTAAATAAGAGGTTTCGGTAATAATCTTATTTATTTAATATAATACTTCGATAGTAATTTTAGTAGCTATTTTCGCGGTTATTATAATATTTACTAAAACTTTTTATAATAGATTTAAGAGTTTCTTTTATTACTCGTTATTCTAGTATATTTTAATAAACCGAGTTTTGAAATTATTAAATATCTTTATAAGAGTAATATAGTAAATATTAATAAATTTATAATTACTAAAAATTTTATCGGAGGCTTTAGTAAATAGAATATTAAATATTCTAGATACTTTAAATACTAGGGTTCTCTACTTATTTTAAAATCGTAATAAGATATTGGGGACGATATTAAATTTCTTAAATTTATATTTTACTATTAATTTAAATTATTAAAATTATTATAATACTTTAACGAGGCGTAAATTAAATTTATTAATAAATAAAGATAAAAGACTAGTCTAGCGCGAGATCGGTATTATAATAAAATAGTTAATATATAGGACTACCGGAGGCTTCTTAAATAATTTAATTATATATCGCGTTTTCTTAACGACCTAGACGATATCTATTATTTTAAACTCGGTAGGCTAGTAGTTCTACTTAATTTAATTAAATATTTTATTTAAGAATATAATAAGCTAGATTAATATTCTAAAGAAACCTTCTATAATATTATTTCTAATATAGTAAATTATAGTAGTAAAACCCTAGACTTTAGAGGTATCTAGATTTATAAATAAAATCCTTTTAAAATTAAAATAAACTAGGAATAATAATTATAAAAAAATAAATCTAGAATCTCGGAAAGAATTAAATTCTATTTATATAGAGTTATAATATAGTTTATTAGACTATACCTTCCGAGTATAACCGGACTAAATATATTCTAACGAAACCTTCGATAGTTTTTTAATACGGGTTATTTTATACTATTGAAGTACCTCTACGCGTTAAATATATTTTAATATTAAAGATCGTAGTTAATTAGTAAAATTTAAAAAGATCTCTAACTCCTATAAAGACCGCGAGAAGTTTAATATATTAATAATTTCTAATTTTTCGTCGGATATAAATAAATTAAGCGAATTAACTCGCTAGGTTAATAAAATAATCGACGGGTAATCTAAAAAGATTTTCTTTAAATTAAAACTAACGCGGTATTACTAGAAGAGTATAAAAAGTTACTATAAATAAACTAGGTACTTTAGTAAAATTTTAGAGAAGATAATTATATCGTTAATATAGATTTTAATAAAACTTCTAAAAGGCTAGAGTATTTTATTAATTTATTATTAAATATATAGCGGGGAAATCTTATATCTTATTAAAATAATATTATACTACTTTTATCCACGATATAAAACGATAATTAGTTTATAATAGTCGTTTTCTTTAATATTAAATTAATAAAAGTAACCGACGCCGTTTATTATAGAGATATAAGAATATCCTATTATTATAAACGTAATATCGGATTATAGAGATAGAGAATAGTTATTAGACTCTATAATCTTATTAAGACCCCGTATATTTAATTATAACACGGCCTTTCCTATATACTAGGGTATTATACTATATTATAAAAATAAAATAATTAAAAGGGGTCGGATAATTAACTTAAATTATTTTACTTTATTAATAAAGTTTATTAAAGATTTTATTAATTACTTTTTTATCTTTCTAGTTAATAAAGTAGATCTTAAATAACTTTAATAATATATTAAATTTAAATTATATCAGTATTTATTCTTTTTTAAAAATAAGTATTATAGTATTTAAATTAATCTATATCTCTAGGAACTCCTCTACTACTATAGTAATCTACTATACTACGTTAAGACTATTATAAATCGTGATATTATTAAATATAACGTACTCTAGTTTAGAATTAATACTAATATAAAAGATCTAGGCTAGTATTATAGAAGGTTTCTATACTAGCCTAGTATAAACTATAATAAAAATAACGAGGCCTTTAGTAAATTTAGTTTTCTATAATATAAATTTCTATAAACTAGTATTACCCGCGGCGAGGTTAATTTAATCTAACGAGACTATATAAACTCTATATTATTTATATTTTATAAGAAATTTAAATCTAGTATTACGAGGTATTTATATCGATATATTAAAAATATTATATATTTACACGAAGAATATTATAGAGTTAATAATATAAATAAAAATACCGCCCTCTAGTTTAAAGTTTATAGTATATTTTAATTTAAATAGAAAGTACTTCGCCTTTATAAATTACTACGACTTATTATATTATATAAACTAGAATAATTATAGTAGATTTTATTTTAATAATATACTTAGTATATATCTACGGGTATATATATACGTCGATAAAAATAATAAAACCCTAATAAGTTATAATATTTATAGTCTTTATACCGAAGTTAATAATTATACTCTAAAGTTTTAGGGTATTATTACTAATTAATAAATTAATTTTTAAATTATCGACGATATATATTTCTATAATAAAGGAGCCTATAATATATTAACCGTTAATAATATCGTCTACGAATATTTTAATTAAAATATACTCGTCGATTCGAACGATTTTGTTCTTAATACTATATATAGATATTAGCGACGGTATTTTCTTAATATTAATATCGGGTAAAATTAATTTTAAATAAACTTTATCGATTAAAATAATAGAATAATTATTATTTAAATATACTTTAATCTACTCGCTAGAGGTATAGGAGTATATTAAACCGGACTAGTAAATTTTAATTATAATATATTTTTATTCTCGGAAACCGTAGCTAGGCTCTTTAATTTAATCCGATATAATATTTAACTTTACTAAAATTAGGCCGGTATAAAGAGATTAAATTAATATCGCGTCGAGTAGTATTTTATAATTAACTTTAATAATAGTACCTACGAAAAGTTTCGATAAGGTATTAAACCGAGTTATAGAAATTCTTATTAAAGAGAAAGTTTTATAATTTAACAGAAAACTTCGGCTAGATTATTTTTATTTAAGATATTAGAATAACTTATTCTTTAATAAAAAACTAATAGTATAATTAAAATATTTATAGTACGAGTCTTTAGGTAATAATATAAAGTTAATATTTATTAAATTCTATTATAGCTCGTCGAAATTATAATAAAAATTATAGAAAACTTCGGGGTTCTTTAATTAATAAATATTATTACTCTAAATATAATATTACTAGAATTTTATAAATTAATTATATTTATTATCGAAGCCTTCGGTAACCTCTTTAGTAATAATTTAATAAATATATTATAATAAAACCCGAGGCTATCTATTATCCTAGGGTCTAATAAATCTATAAAATCTAGTAGATTTATTATTTATATAAGACTTATTAATAGGTAGAGGTTATTAAAGTATTAAATTTAATTTATTTATAAAGCCCGCGGTAATCTAAAGTTTTTATATAATAAATATAATTTAAAGAATATTTAAATATTACTCGTTTTATTATTATTATTATTAAAGTTTATTAATATAATTACTCTCGTAATTATTATACCTCTACTAGTAATCTTAATAAAGTAATTACTAGTTATATTAAAAAAAGAATAATAAAATAGAGGGTCTACTTTAACGATTAAATTATATATATTAACCGAGTCTTAACGACTTCTTATTATTATATTATAATTAGGGAACTCGGTTATTATAGTATATTAATTTATACTAGATACTAGCCTTAGAATCGATTTAATCTAGGAATTAAAATAGTATAATTATCGAGGTAGATTTAAATATATTATAATAGAACTTTAGAACTAGATTATTTTATACTACGAATAACTAGTTATATATTAAGGTAAACTCGATTATTTTAATATAATATAGTATTAACTAAATATAAATACGCGGTAATTTACTATTATAAATATTTAATATATTATATCGTTCTACCTAAACGCGTTAAATAATTCTTATAATTTTTATTTTAAATTATTTAATTATTATATTAAACTAGATATTTAATATAATTAACCTTAATAGGTTCTTTTCGAGGTCGGTAAATTTAATTAAATACTATAATAAAACTTCGTTATAAAGATAAATAAATAGAGTTTTACGATTTTTATTTTTATTTTTAATAATAACTATATCTCGTAGCCTATTAACGAAGGCGTAGATATTATAATAAAATAAATAACGGCCTAAATTAATAATAAGATCTTTATCTTCGAAACTCGGGTCGAAAAATCTAATATTATTTATTTTAAATTAAATATTTTTATTATTTATCCCGTTTATTTTACTATAGTTTATTAAATTTATTAAATTAACCGAGCCTTAAATTAACGAATTCTCCTAGATATACTATACTATAATAGTAGTTATAATAAACTATATAGTTATTTATATAATAGGGTCTATTAATATTAAATTTATTCTAAAGTCCGAATAATTAAATATAAATAATCTTTTTAATTAATATAGTTTTTATTATAAATCTAGTACCTTCCATAGACGGCGGATTATTTAATAAAATATAAAAGATTATTTCTATAAAAGGCGGGTTTTATAATCGTTATAAAACTCGTATACTTTATTAGAATATTTTTAATATAGCGCGGAGATTAAATATATTATAAACCTAGTTCGAAAACTAGCGAGGTATTTTAATAAAATTAAATCTAACTCTAATATGATTATCTCTTATTAAGTTAATATCGTGAGGTATTTATACCGGCCTAAGATTACTTCGAATAATTTAACTAATTAACTAATATATATTATAGTCGATTAGGTTCGTATAAATATAATTATTATTAAAGAATTCGGATAATAAAAAGATAAATATAATAGTATCTTTTATAAAGAAATTTAGTAACGAAGCTAGTTTACTAGTTACTAGTAATTACTTAGTTAGTTTATAATAACGTCGGATAAGGTTACGCTGCGGAACAGGGTAGGGATTACCTTCCCTTCCCTGCTGTTCCCTTCCTCCCTGCTCTCCCTATAGGGCTGCCCCATATATGGCCATGTATGCGCGCATGCATGCCCCATTGCTGCTCCCATGTGGCCCATGTATGCCCCCATATATGGCCATGTATGCGCGCATGCATACCCCATTGCTGCTCCCATGTGACCTATGTGTGCCCCCATATATGGCCATATATGCGCGCATGCATGCCCCATTTGCTGCTCCCATGTGGCCCATGTATGCCCCCATATATGGCCATGTATGAGCCTATTACTGCTTCAAAATATGGCCCGTTCTTGCCTGCATATCGCCTATTGCTCCGCGTATGCATGGGCTATTACTGCGCTAGTCCAAATTAGGTATAAGGCTTGGCGTTTTAACCGCTTTCCTAATTGTCCTAATCTTTGTACCACTTAATGGAGCATATATGCGCGTATATATAGGCCATATATGGGGGCAGCAATGGGGCATGGGAGCAGCAACGGGGTATGTATACGCGCATACATGGCCATATATAGGAGCATGCATGGTCATATATGGGGGTATACATGGGCCACATGGGAGCAGCAATGGGGCATGTATGCGCGCATACATGGCCATATATGGGGGCATACATGGGCCACATGGGAGCAGCAATAGGGCAGCCCTATAGGGAGAGCAGGGAGGAAGGGAACAGTAGGTAATCCCTTCCCTTCCCTGGTAATCCTTACTCCTTCCCTTCCGCTCCCTTCCCTACTAGAAGGGAAGGAAGCGGGGGTTATTCCCTTCTCTTTCCTTCCCTATTCCGTAGCGTAGATAAGGTATTATAAAAAACTTTAATAAAAACAAATAATATAACGAAAGTATTAATATAATTATAATAGACTTTAACGAAGAAGTACTACGTTAAATTAATATTAATACTAGAGAATAATATTAATACTTTAGTAAAATAAAGAATAATATTTTATAAAGTCTTTAATAATATTATTATTACTATTATTATTATAATAATTATTATAATATAATAGAAAGATAATTTATTAATTCTATTAAGAATAATTTTAAATATTTATAATTTATTAAGGCCTTAAAGAGTTAACCTATAATAAGAATATGAGATTTATATAATAAATATATATAAAGTATATTTTTCGGTATTATTCTAATTTCTAACTCTACGAGTATTAACCTAAATCTTAAACTTTATATATATAAAATATAGCGCTAGCTTAGCGCTGTATTTTATACGTATTAGTTTATTAATATTTAATAAATACTAGTTATACGGAGTTTATACAAGAAGAGTCGAAGTACTAAATACGTATTTTCCGTATAAATTTTATATTCGTTATATTTTTCTATTTAAATAGTCTCTCGCTTTACCGATAAAGTCCTATCGACGTTATATTAAAATATTGAACGGAGAGCCTTAATATAGAGCTCGATCCTCTATTATAAGTTTCTCCTCGGCTAGAGATTTTCCTAATAACGCGGCGTTGATAATAACGGTTTATATAAGGCTTCGGGCTATATATAGGTTAACGAGAATTATCTTCCTTTCTTGGAGCTCTTTTTGATAAGTCGCTATAACGAGATTAGTATTCGATAATTCACTATCTCGACCTTTACCTTTACTAGTATCTAGTAGTTCTTTAATATCTCTATTATATAATTACAAAATCAAGCTAGCTATCGCGTCGTCAACACGATCAAGCTCGTCGAGACGAGGCGCGTCAACCCTCATAAGGATGTTTGATATATAAATGAGAATCCATGAAAGCACTTATAGAACGTAAACGGGTCGGAGGAGTCAGGGTCTCTGTTTCACTACTTGTGGAGGTGATATTAAGGGACCTCACAGGTCTACTGAGAGGTAGAGTACGGGGTGGCTACATGCGGCCGAGGGCGTATGACACTATTCCCCGCCAAGTAAAATCTACTCTTTACCTCCTCTCACCCAAATCATATAATAAAAATCCGAAGAAATCTAAAGATTTAGATTAAAGCCTAAAGAGAGTACTCGCCTAATCTTAAAATCTAAGTCCTACTATATGGTAAGGAACATATTATTGAAAGATTGTACTTTTAGTAGTTTAGGCGTCGATCATCCTTTTTGCTTGGCGGGGAATAGTGTCATGCGCCCTCAGGCGTTGGGTAATTGATCGTCGCCAAGCCTTAGCGTATCAATAGGGCTGGTTGACCCCGCCATTGTCCGACCGCGACGTTCGATTCGAAATATCACTCAACCAGGAGCTCTTGGACTCAACCCTTCCGTAGACGATGATCAAAAGGCAAGCCTGTACGGAAAGTAAATCAGTGTACCTGCACTGCCGAAATGTTTTCACTAGAATGAATGCTCGTGTTCGAAAGACCAAGAGCATCGGAAAACTACTGGAGAAGAACAAGCATGCGTTTGCGGCTCTCATCGATGTGCGATAATCTGCAACGTCACAAAAGAGCTTCTCGACGCCGGTTTCTTCGAGTCAACGTCGAAAGCCCAGGCCCAATTTCCCGAGCTGTTCCAATCCTCCGATGGTCGTTGTGAAGAGAGCGAGCCTTCTGATTTTGAAGCTACCATGTCTAGCAGTGCTTTCTTCAGAGGAAGTGAACATCAAGACACCGGGCGTTCCAGATCCGAAGATTCCGCCATGCGGTAAGAGCAACCTGAGACAGCCAAGGCCGGTATTGAGATGAGCCTGAAGTGACTGACAATAGGTTCCTGCACTTCGAACTTACCTCCTGCGGCGCCTACGACACCGGCCCTTCATCCTCTTACCTTGCCCTACAAAACGCAGCATCTTCTTTTCACTATGATTCAAGCCATACTCGAAGAGTGCTGCTTCGAATTTGGGCGCCTCTGGCTGCCAGAAGTCCTGAAGGCGAGGTTATGTGAATGTACGGAATCCATGGAGCTCACTCGGTGGACCAGACTTCTGGTCAGGTATTATAAAGACCTTCCGTTGAGGGCGACAGCCGAGATATCAGTTGTATGTTTTCGTGATGCGCTCTTCCAAACTCACCAGATACGACACGTAGCGGTTCATCGACGATTAATAAGCGTTTGCGAGGTTGAGAAGATGATTGAAAGTACGGTATCATTTACGACAGTCCTGAAAGATGCTTTGCGAACTATGAAAATTCGACTGATACAAAGGGAAGCGGGGACTAACTTAGAAGAGCTGAAACGAGTGCAGGATGGATTAGAAACGAGGATGTTAAAAGAGCTCATAGCGATTGGTTAAAGAAGAGCGTTGTTAGATGAACTTGAGAAAACAGAAGTCGAGCTCATGCTCACCGGGGCACATCAAAATCGAGTACGTATTGGATCAGCACTGGATGAAATTCTCATGCATGGCCACATATGCACCGGTTCGACCTTGCGTCCCCCTGAAGAGATGAGCCGTACAGAAGGGGACGATGCTGCCCTTGAACCATATCTAGCTTGAAAATACGTATCACCGTATTGCCACGCGAACAAATGACTTCCTGCGGTGGAACGCCAATTAAAAATCCGTGATCTGATCATGTGAGTTGATAACAGCGCCGACGGCCAACATGGAAACGCAGGCGAAGGCGCATGTGGCTAGTACGCAGCAGAAGTGTTCGCTCAGAGAGCCGGCAGTTGAGGAATCATATAAGATCAAAGCTGACGATGGCTTGGAAGAATGTGATGCAGTTAATCTAGCGCAATGAGATCAAGACCATATCTCAAATCAGGAAGCCTCGGAATGATACGGGCTCAATATGTGTGAGACGAGCAGTATCCGCTCATCAATCCCGCCTAAGGGCAAAATTGAGCAACAGAATACTCCCAGTAACGTGGGTACCGGCCCATCTGCTCCCACTTGCAGCCCGTCCAAGCCCCTTCGAAAGTATTGATGACGATACCACAGAATGACTTTATATACAAGGCACTTTCTTGATGTTGATGTTCTTTTATTTGGGAAAATAATGATCGGTTTTCGGAAGAGTGTAACTCTTCTCTGAATGACATCTTATGATGCGTTGAAGGGGTTTACCGGGTTGAAAGGAAGAATAAAGCGTAGAACTTCTGGCGAAATCTATCAAAATGAGGCACAGCCATCAGAGATGGAGGCTGAATGAAAGTCCATCTGTAGCTGGCTGTTCTTGGACATATAACCCCTATCTTTTGTACTAATACTAGATCAAAGTAACCAGGCTGCTGACTGCGTTGAAGTATGCCAGGCACAGCAAAAAGCGCTGGACTTGGATAATGAAAAATTCGGTGACATCTTGAATCGTTTCAAGTAATCAAGGTCTCTTACATATGAACCAGTTTCCACTCAATAGTTTAACGCGCGGCAGCAGGGCTCGTGCCTTCTTTCTCCACAGTACAGAACCTGGGAACGATGTTAAGATCACTCAGTTGATTCCTATTTATACGGCCCTACTTGCCGTAAGATATTTATTCAGGGCAAATGCGCCGTGTTGAATAGACGGTTGCCGGTGTCGGTGGTGCCACTGCCTGTGAATTTGGTGTCGGAAAGGCGAAGTGCAATAAGGTGGAGTTTTGGGTGACGTGCGAGTGTCTGGTTGAGACTGCCCCCGGAAACGCACTGGGCCTGGACGACACCGGCGACTACCACGATGCGAATAATGGCGTGAAGCTTGCGAACGTGCTGCACGAACTCAACAATCGTTTTGCCGGTATTGACTACCGAATCTACCAGTATTACGGTGAGCTGTCCTTGCAGATGATGGAGCTTGAGATCGTCAGCATCGCTGGCATGGACGAACATGGCAAGCGGGAAGCCGTCGTTGACGCCAGAAGCCATGGGTTCACCGCCGCGCATTAGCGGATGACTGCAGATATTTTTATTGTTCTTAGTGCTCGAGCTCACACGATTCCGGCAGGCAGGCTCCGGCCACCAACGTCATCAATGCGGAGAACATGAGGGCCAGCTGCGTTGAAGGCCTTCAGCCTAGCGATCCCAGCAATTGAAATGAATGGTTCTGTTGAAAATACGGCACGACCATGAGCAGCAGCACCCAAGATACATGCAGGCATTGTTCTCATGGGCTCTGTATCTTTTGCTTCACACATTAGCACATTAAACAGCCCTCGACACGACTCTATGGCCTTCTATTCCATGACTGTGTTGAACGGTGGTAGGTACCTCAAAGCAATTGCCCAAAATGTAGCTAGAAGTTTGTGAGGGCCACGATTGCGAGGCTGAACTGATCAAAGGCCGGGGGCACATGAACGTGGACGAAAGGCTAATTGTACGGAAGAAGAATTGTCAATAGCCAAGACCATCTACAGTGTCTTTCTAGGAAGTCCTGTGCTTCAGAATCGTGAGAACGTCACGTTTGAGTATTTGTTAAATAAGTTCTTCGTATGTGTAGACCTCGCTTCGTCTCCCATGATTGAAATTCCGTTCGATGAGTGCATTTAGACTTTCTCTACCGGACCATTTCTGCTGTTAGAGCTCGATTATGTACCAGATATTCGCGGAAAAGGCAGCTGCCTCGTAGAGGAGAGGGGATTATTGAGTCTTCCAAAATGATATTTGAAAACCCTCTTCTTAGCTCAATACCTACTTATAACCCTGCCTTTGCAGGTAGAATAGAGATTACGCCTGAAACGTCATAAGCAATATGATTTGTCAAAGCTGTCTTGCTAATGCCGGAATCAATAATCTCAATTAGTCTTCATCGTGATATTGCGTCAATGGAACCTACGATGAAAAGATGTTTTGTGCGGAACGTACCCTTCGTACACCCACACGGCATCACGGTCATTGACGTAGAGATACTATTAATGCCGCTCTCTCTCTCTCTCTCTTTCTCTCTCTCTCTCTCGCTTTTAATTTTGGAAGGGCAAGGTATCAAAGTTTTTCGCAAATGGCGCGAGAATGATTGTATTGACAATGATGTCACGAGTGGTGATGTCAATGTCACAAGCGCCCATTCGCAACTCCTCTCCCCCCAAAGTAATTCACTTCTATCCAGAACCACATATCACCTCTAATACACTTAGACTTAATCTTCTCACTTCGAAACAAAAAATTCTCGATCAGCACAACGAATATGCCCCGCTCAATGGCACCGCCTCCCTCCGGCGAATTCTCCATCAGACTCACCAAGAGTTTCGGCCAAACACCAACCGAGAAGACCGAAATCATCGGTGAGCCCAAACGCACAGCAAACATCAAAATCACAAAGCACGTCGGAAAGGACAACCAGACGATCACGACGAAGGAAGGCTCTATTCAAAGTGATGATGTCAACGAACTCCTTTCAATAGTAAGGCCTTTAGAAGGTCTTCCCACCAACCCGAATGAAGACATCTATGGTTTGGACACTCGCATCATCTTGACGACATTTGAGGTTCAATGGGACAACGGTGAAGAAATTGAGGGTGCCGAGGCTGATACGAACCCGACCGAGGAGAATAAGCAGACTTTCAAGGATGTGCTGGATAGCATTACGGCGCTGGCGAGGCAGAGTGCGAAGTAGAGCACTACTGAGGGAGCCTTGGTACAGAGGCTTTCGCCGTGGATGCGAAGCCTTTGAGGCAATCTGGCTTTACTTCTGCCGTGTTAGAGTCTAAGGCTATGTATCGGTACGAGAGCCAGACTGCGTTTCAAGGCACTAACTAACACCATTGAAACTCAGTGGTCATTAAAGAGGCCGTTCATACAGTGTTTGCGCTACGAATAAAATATACTGACTGTCACACTCCAGACGAAGTGAATCGGAGTACTCAAAGTAAAGGGCGCGGCAGTCACAGGAAAAAGAACCCAGCCCTGCCTCTTTGTTTAGATCTCTCTTGCCCGTAGTCTTTCCACTGCGTGTCAAACGAAGTATGTGTCGCCTTTTTGATTTCAGTATCCTATCTTCTGAGAGAGGTTTCGAATTTCAACTTCTTATGCCGAGGCCATTTCAAGATTGATCTTCGTGCCTTGCCTCAGCAATACTCGACATCCTCGATCGCCCTCTTCGGCAAACTTAAAGCCTCGCCATCCATCATCCCATGCATATACGTTTTGCCCAAAAGTTGGAACCTCCCCGAGTCTCATTTAGCGCGCACCACAAACGGCACCTGCCCTCCAAACAGGATGCAAATCTGATCTCCCTTCTTCGCGCCCAGTGGTGCCCAGCCAATATTTCCATTCTTTGTGAGGCAAAAGACGCCATTTCGTGCAACCCGCAGTATATCGTACCAAAAGGCAGACGCGGCACGCCGCCGCGTCTTCTCCTGAAATGATACCGAGGGTACGGTTTCTTGCCCGGCGGCCGACGCTAATGGCGATGAGTACTGAGGCAGCTGCTTGACTTCGGAGGCCGTCAGATCTGTGGGAGGGTCAATTTCCTCTACAAAGTTGCTGCCAGCATCTTATGTGGACGCAGTCGATATCGTCCGTTCCTTATTGCCTGACGTTAATGCTCCAGAAGCTGGCATATCCCTCAACATCTTTACTTTCAAGCCTTCCGCAAGCTCTTTGTCCCGCTCTTTATTTTCTATTTCTTGAAAGAATTCTTCCAAATGCTCAGGCACAGGTGTGCTATTTAGCTCCTCTCCTCGCATTGGAAGGGTTCCGGCAAGCGTAGCCACACCCTCCCTCAATATCGGTCTCTTCCCTCTTAGCACGCGAGGAAGGACCTCTTCCTGTTTCCACAGCACTTCACGCGATATATGAAAACCGTCGCGCACTTCCTCTGGCGGACGATGGACGGCTCCCGACTTATCTTGCCGCGCATTACTCATCAGGGTTCGCCAATAAACTTCCTCGCGAGCTGGTTGACGACCGCCGCGTCTGTCTGCAAGTTGTCTCCATTCGGTTTCAAGCCCTGATCTCATATAAACATGGTTGCTGGCGTTCGTTGGGCCAAGAAGGAAGGATACCCGTTGTGGACGGGTCTCTTTGAAAAATGTAGAGAAGACAATGAGGGAACGTTTGAGTAGCAATTTCCTGCGTTGTTCTTCATCCATGGGTAGATTAGATAGCAGTGTCGCCACCCGAAATGCGGTGCGGAGCGGTCCTTGTGGTATGGACTGAAGGTGAGACTCGGAATCTGGAGTGTCTGATGCCTCGGAGAGAGCTTTTTGTCTTTTGTCGAGGATGTCTTTCACTACAGGGAATTTCCGCTTCACTATGTTGTAGGCGAGCCGAACACCTGCCGATGTTTGCAAGGCCGCACGCCAGCGACGATGGAAAGTCCGTTCCGAGTAGCAGGCCTGTAAGACCGGCCTTGGCTTACGACGTGCAATTTGCAGCAGTCGCCCTGTCCATGCTTCAAGAAGGTGTTTGCGTCGGCTTGCAGTCGTTCCAGGCTGCCTTGATCAGGTTTGGGGGTGTTTCCAAATTCTGGGACTCTTCAGATTCGACTGCTTTCGCCTGTTGCCCATATCATGTGATCACTGTAAATAGCAAATTCCAGCTTTTCGTTCCACGACGCCATCAAAGTAGACCGCCGCTAAAGATTAGAAGGAGTGTATTTCTGAGTTCTCGAAGATAACCTGCTCGCCTGCGTCGATGACTGGGTCTATCCTGACCGGAAAATTGGGAAACAGCGCCTAGAACATTGTCGGCGTCCAGGGACTCGCTGCGACGACGAGCTTGTTGAGGTTTAGGATAGTGACTTTCTTTTTATCGTGGACCAGCTTCAGCGACAGCAGCTGATTAATGCGAGATAAATGGGCTGAGACATCTTGAATGTTCTTGTGTGTTCATCCTAAAGTCAACTCCATGGAGCAGACACTGCTCGTAGCCAGCGACCTTGGGCAATAGGATTACTGTAGGAGAATGATGCAAGGTGTCAATAGATCATTGTGAGAGCTGCGCCGTACATTGTTGCCATCTTTCCATGCTCTGGCACTTTTGCCACATCCCATGTTGATTAGATGCGAACCCAATCTGGAATCTAGGCTGGCCCAACGCCGGAGCCCGGCTTAATACTATAGTTCACTCCTTCTCTGTAGCCATACTCCGTCCTGAACCGTATGTCGTTTCCTAGACTTTCCTACTGCTGGTACGAATAAACTGCCAAGGCTAGAAGGTCCTCTTCAAACCCGGTATCCGACGGGATACCTGGATCTGTGCTAGACGTGGCCACGAAAACTTTATGAGCGGCCTCGAAATCGATCACCCTGTGCGAAGTGCCGCGTCCTTGGTCTGTTTTCGCTAAATGATAAGCAGTGCAGAGCCCGATGACGCCAGCACCTACAATCGCTGTAATGGTCTCATGGAGATGGAAAGTTTCAGTCAGGCCAAGTAAGCTGAACTCCTCCTGATACTTACGAGTCCGCATTCTCCTACGAATCGTTGAGAGAAGGGCTGTCGTAATAAACAGCACCATGAAGACGAAGCAGATGCACAAGGTTACGAGCATCGTTTTAGTAGTAGTCATGAGGATAGGCCGACAGGGAAGATGAGCGATGTCTGGCCGGTTTCGAGAGTACTATGTCACTTGTGACTTGTCGAACATGCAGCAATATGTTGATGTTCATCGACTGACGACTGGATAGTGATGGGGGAAAAGACGTAGAGTGAATTGAGGAAGACCTAAGTCATTGAACACTCGCAGCGCTAACCTGAATACACTGATGGCATCTGCTAAACGGTGTTCCATAGATGCGCGTGTACTAGGTGATGTCCGAGCTTGATAACTAGTGAGAACGATTGCAAGTCTGATGCTATTACTGCAACATTGGATTAAGACTCTCCCCTAAGATCCCCTCGATGCTCACCACGAAAGACTGCACCGCCTTCTCAACCTCCTCGTCGTCGTCTTCTAGGGCTTCACTGATAAATGGTAGCATCTCTGGTAGCAGCGCCAACCACTCTTCGCCCAGTTTTTGAGTCAGTGCTATCTCGCACTGTATTGCTGCCAGCCGTACTTGTGAGCTATCCGAACGCATATACTTTAGTATTGTCGCATTCATCTCCTTGTGGTGAGCAGGAGAATCAGCTGCGGCTGCAAGCCCAGCAATGGTAGGAATGAGCTCTGGAAGCAGCGGTACTTGAGCGGCATGGGCAAGCTGTTTGAGTAGAACAGCAGAGATGGAATCGAAATGAGCAGGGCTTTGAAAGAAGTCTGCTGCAGCGTCAGCTTTGTACTTACTCAGAATATGCAAGGCGGATTCCCACCGTCCTGGTCATGCTCAAGGGTTTTGCGCAGCGTGAGAACTACTCGGCGCCATAAGTTCATTGACTCGCTGTCTGCTGGAGATGTAGCATTGAGAACCCTGACAGAGTCTTCGATGATGAACCCAGCGTAGCTCGTCACGATTGACTAAGGTAAAGCAATTAGCATCGGAGAGACCTTGAGGACACTGCCCAGAGCTACCTTTAGCATATCGAAGAATTTCAATAGGAACGCAAACCAGGTTGTTTGCCTGTGTAACGTCCCCTTATCGCCTTTCGTGGTCGGCGTAGTAGCCCATTCTAAGATTCGCAGGAAAAGAGGCCGGAAATTGGAATCATTGAGCTTATATACCATGGCAATCGCACAGTCATTGACAGCGTCCTCGACCTCGTCGATCTCGCTCAGGTCATAGCTATCTTCTGTGGGAGGAGACAGTTGGATCCGCCGCAGGTCGAAGACGTGGAGCAACAGATCGCCCAAGGTCTCGCGTTGTTTGATGATCGTTGATTTAGGCTGACGATCAATTGCCAGTCGAAGAATATCAAGATACTCCTTAACAGCCTGCACTGGCGTTAGCGGCCTTTTTTCATATTGGGTGATCTGCAGAGTGCTCACCGGAGGGCCCTCAACCATTGCGGCTGTCCAAGTTCTGTCTAAGACGGCGAAGTACTCCTTCGCTTCCACCTGTTTAGCTACCAAGCTAAGTACCTCTGCACGACTTCGATCACATTTCTCTCCCATTATGGCATTAGCCGACTCGTATGAGACAGTCAACAACCGATCGAGGTCGGCACCTGTGACCGCCCACGGCACATAGAGTAAGATGGCGCCAATCAAAGAGTAGACCGCATTGTGCAAAGATGGATCCTCGGTGTCTTCTCCAATACTGGTCTCCAAATGACTAATTGCGATTGGTAAAGCTTTAGGGATGACCGAAATGAATGCGTCGCCAGTTGCCTCGACCATGGTAGCCAGACACTGCAGAGAGATGATGCGCAAGCTTCCCTCAGCTGCTCCGAGACAGCTTTCACCAGCAATGATCTTTGCGGTGTCCACCACTGCGGCAGCGTCCTTCTTTCCGAACTTCTCTGTGATACGATCCAAACATGCAATGGCCGTGTGCTTCAATGGCACTTCAACGGTTGTCTCAATGATAGACACAAGCTGGGGTAGGAGGGTTAGATATGCTGTTTGTGAGGATCTCTGGTCTAGATTCCTGTCATTGAGACGGTATTGGAATGATCGAAGCACCTGCCGACGTATCTATATATTATTAGCCTTAACGTCGGCAATAGAGATCTGGTATACTGACATTGTCCTCGCTACGACCAAGCAGGCGCTGAAGGGTACCGACAAACTCTGATAAGGGCAGTAAGCCGAGCGAGGCATCTAAGACTTGCATGCATAAGACGCTCACTACAACATGTTAACGAAGTGAATTACCTGGAGGTGGGAAGGGCTGCTGACATCTCTTGCTGCTCTTGCAAAGCTCTGAAAGGACGAAAACCTGCTCGAGGATCTGGGCATAAGAGGTCCGCGCATCATCGACAATATCACCCTCGTACCGGAGAGTCTTGGACACCTTGTGTACCAAGTCAACATCACTCAGCATTGCACAGGCTAATGGAAGTAAATTTGCAACGACGTCTTCTACACTGTGTCTATCGTCGATGGTCACTAGGGCTGAGGCCTGTGCGGGTTTTGATTTTCTGGTGTCGATTATCGTCTGCACGTATCTTTGTATTGTCTGCCACACGTCAGAGTTGATGATTTACTCACATTCAGGGAAGTCAAAACCTACCTGAAGACTCGTGTTCACGTCATAGCGGCGTGCAAGCTCGACCGCAAACTGCACTACCCGTTGATTACTGGGATACTTATCCATCAAAATAACGAATAGGGCAAACAGATAGTCTTCAGATCCGACTTTATCAGCTAGGGAGGTAAAGAGATCGAGACGTCTTTGGCTTGGTATGTGCTCAAATGCAGCAGCAAAACTCAAGAGCAGTTCCGAGACTCCAACAAATGCGCCGTCTTTTCGTTTGTGTAGCGACTGCACAAGACGTGGGATGACCGATTCCATAGTCTGCAAAGGATACAAGTTAGCCCAACGGTCACGAATCAGAGGACTTTATGCTTACCTGCTTCACCACGTATGCTGAGAAATCGTCATCCCGATGCAGGACGTCTGCACCCATGAACGTGAAAATGGGCATGACACTGTGCAGAATCAATTCGGGCACGACCGCTGCAAGCGCAGATACAAGCAACAACGCAGTATTCCGCACTTGGGGGCTCTCGGTGGTCCCGATACAATCGACAAGGACACCGGCGCGAATAAGAGACCGGTCAATAGGAAAGCCGGAAGGGCCCTGCTTGAAGTCAGCGTCTGCATCGAGTAATCATAAGTCAGAGGACTGGAGCGCGAACCTCAAGCTTCCTTACAATAGTAAGCATGCTGTCCATAGTCAAGACCTGAAGGTAGCCAGTTTTTGTTTTGTGATGGCTAGTTGAATGCTGTAAATCTGACATGACTTGAAACAATCCTTTCAGAAGCTCCGGATGCCTCCCCACCTTGGCATCTTCGACCAATTCGAGGACAAGTGTGATCTGCCCAACAGCATAGGAAATCTCCTTCGGGCTGAGGACGGCAGGGTCCGTTGACTGTCCATGGCTGGTACAACGGCGTTTCGATGCCGGCGGCTTTTCCTGGAGATTAGAAGATATAGTAGGTAGACTTTCAACAAAGTATTGCAGAATGGCGCTTGATAAAGGCAGCGCTCGTAGAGTCTCCATTGCCTCCGTCGCTTGAGTCTCGCCCGAATCGCTTTCCGATGGCCCTATAGCTTGCTCTAGCAAGGCTTTTGCGAAGGAGTATTGCATATCTGGATTCATGGAGGGCCACATTATTTGTAAGCGGCGCAAAGCTGCCGACCGAAGACTCGGTGACGACGGATAATCTTCTGGCTGGATGATGGTCCTCAACTTCTGCAGGCCCTCCCGGTCCGATGTAGTAACGATTCCGACTACCTGATCCAGAAATTCCGAGAGCGTGTTGTGGCCCACCCGTTCCAAGTCTTCCTGGCTTTTGCTAGCACAAGCTGACAGCAAAGGTAATAAGAGCTTTGTGCGAGAAACAATTCCAACTTTAGGGATACGATTCAGTATCTGAAGTAGGCGAACTTTGACCTCATGAAGAGGAGTGCTGACAACGTGGCTGCAAAGAGACGTGAAGATGGAAAGCCGCAGAGACGTCTTCAGCTCCTTGTGTACAGAATTTGAGGCTGTTCTATATTTGGAGCTATTAAGGTTATCTGATAGAAGCTGAGATACGTGAGTTTGATCGAGTAGGCACTCTTCCAGACCGGGGACCAATGAATCTACCAAAAAATGGTAAAAGTCGTTCAAAGAAAGCCAGGAGAGCTCCTTGGTCTCATTGCCTTGTCCATAGATGTTTTCCTGACCTAGAATTGGTAATTCCATATTTTTATCCCCACCTTCAATTGCCTTTGCGTAGGTACTGAGCAACGCCAAGGCCAAGTCTTTCGCTGCAAGACGGACCTTTGAGGACTGGTCACCTAGGCCATAGACCAGATAAGGCAGTAGTATCTGTACGTCAGACGAAAGCTCCTTTTGCAGGAGATAGTCGGAGGCTGTTCGAAATGCTGCTGCTCGGGCGGTTGCTGGGCTACTGCCACACCATATGCGAATGAAAAATGACAGGAATAGTGGCTCACTCATTGCTAACGACTTTCGAAGAACTGGCAGATCGGAGAACATCTTGACGTTGGTAGAGGAGGGGGAGATGGCCAAGAAAGCATTCTCCAAACTACCAAATACATAAGAGTTAGAATGTGAAAGAAATGATATTTCGTATGCTGTCCGTGTCGGAATTCGACTGGTAATACTATCGAACTGGTCTCCGGCTGGGTTTTCGGTTGCAGTTTCTATATCCACTGCCGTATCCTCGATCATCTGAAGGGATTTTGTATCAATCTGAATCACCCTTTGAAGCCTTGCTTCTATCTCTCCCACATCGAAATCAGAGGTCTGCAGAATGTTTTCAACGCATGCTCCGACGGTTTTGGAGTCAGCAAGGCGGAGTATCAGGTCTGTTAATGATGCCTGGACATCAAATTCGAGGCTTGTTTCTGGTGTCAAAGTCTGAGCTGCTGACAGAATAGCTCTGATCGCTTGCGCAATGGATGTTTCGTTCATAAGGCCAGCTTCGATCAAAGTCCTCAACAGACGCAGCTGCCTCGCATCTCGAGCTCTCTTCAGTCCACTGACTATGCCCAATACTACACCAAGGGTAAGCTTTTCAACCTTGTATTGTCTTTGAAGGGTCATAAGGTCATCTTCTAGCGTTTCAAGGGCTATGACAGCTTTGAAAACCCTTTTATGTAACTTTGGGTTCTGCCTTTGCTGTGCCAAGACAGAAAGGCAGATCAGCCCTGCATGGGAAGTCTGTGTCCAGTCAGACGTGACTGCTTCCATGAATGCGGTTATGACTCCATCCTCAAGGTCTGCTTTGGAGGCTAAAACAGTCAAAACCATGTAGCAACCCACCCGGAGCTCAGACACACGCTCGAGAGAAAGTCCATCGTTTAGGACTGGTAAGACGAAATGAACAACATCTTCCTGATTTTTCTTTTGCGATTCACGTCTGGCAGAGCGAGCTTGATCGAGCATGGCAGCGGTGGCTTCAGTAGCAACTGAGGACCAGAAAGATATCAGTGTCGAGTATTGATAGCTCAAGCGACAGCACTTCAATACGTAGGCATTTAGAGCAGCAAAGAAAGGCCGATTGCTGGAAGCGGTGTAGACAACTGCATGACGAGGTGGGCTGACTAGTGATTGGACATAAGGATGGAGGAATTTGAGGGTCTGCGGCATCTGTTGAGGTAGAATTGAAAGTAGGGTTGGAAATACTGGCGCTGCATGGTATGGAAGGAATGATAACACGAGATGTTCCGTGTTTTTCTCATGAACTCTGTCAAACGGAGATCTCAGCATCGGCAGACTTTTCTATCCATGGCATCAGCGTACGAGACTTCACTGACCTAAATCTTCGTACAAGCCATTCTACCGCTTTCAACGCCGGTCTTAGAAGCAGCTTGCTACCTATCAAGCTCAGAAATTCTTCAAGGACGGTATCGAGTTGTTTGTTCTGGACAGTGGTCATTTGTGTCCTGTCTTCCTGCTTGCTCTGCTCGCTGAATAAATTGTTGGCGAAGCTCGTGAACCTCGAGTCTAACCGGCATAGCTCTTCAAACCCTTCGTAGCATAATTGGTATACCGAATCGAAGTCTTGGGTTACGGCGACACGTGGTTCGAAAAGAAGTGATTGCGAGTGTGCTTTTTTCTGCGCTTTGAGATCCAGGGAATTCGTAGATTGGGCGCGTATTTGGGCCAACTGAGCTGCAAGAGCTGTGGCCATGGTCACCCGAGCGGTTCGAAAAGGCAAGCTCGTCCCTTGACCAGCGGTTTCGCGAGGCTCGCAGCGTAGGAAGTCGAAGGTCCAAATTTGCAGCCTGGTACAGCAACATTCAATTTTCATGCTGCAAGCGCCAAGTGATATTCGACGCCTTTTCCCCGCTACGGCATTCCATCTTGACCAACCCGCTCTTCAAGAGCAGGGGTGGGGGGATAAGTTATAACCTTTCACTTCGTGTACGATACATCAGTTGCATCAATTTTGTTTGCAATGAGAAGGAAACACGACTGCCTTCCAGAAGGAACGGTGAGCATAGATGGAGGATAGCGCCACAGAAGTACGTCAGTATGCCTCCCGAAGCACCCAGAGATTCTCAAGACCCTCATGGTAACCTTGGGGACAAGAGGGCCATACCCAAATTTGCAAGCTTCTGTCCTAAGGCAACTCCCAAGTATTCAAGCTATGAAGAACGAGCTTCGAAAGCTTTCAATTCGCACCTTTCCGACCAAAGTGATTCAGCGGAAAAATCCGTCGTGAAGCGACCACAGCACACGCACGCCTCTGACAGAGATCGCTCTCCTGGCTGTCACGGGCAAGGTGAGAAGGTCGAAAGAAAAGACCGAACCCGGTCAGAGAAACCGGATGTAACGTTTAAGCACTCTAAGGATATTACGGAACCATTTGTGGTCGACAGGTTGGGGGATCCCAGGAATCTTACGTTTGGCGCTCTCGATCGATATTCGACCCCAGCCTATTTCCGCGTTGGTGCGGGGACTGTGGTGGGGACATCTGTAGGTCAAACGATTGATCGCAACGTTAGCAGTGAGAAGGGCCTGGTGCTCTCGCACTGCGCCTCACCAAAGAAGGCAGGCAGGCGTTCGCTTTGGCGAGTCGACGACTATGGGTCACGAGAGCTAAAAATTAAGCCTCAAGCGAATCAACGGCTTGGTGTTGACGTCGCAGTGGACTTCATTCCCTTGACAACGGTCCACAGAAAAAAGAGGAAGAGAGGCGGTGGAGGGTCGGGCTCAGAATTTCCTTCGTCCTCGGGTGAAGAACATACACACTATAGATCAATAGAGGGGAAGGCCAAGCCAGAGGACAGGCCTGTTGACCCAGATCTTATCTACGGTAGCGATGCATTCCCTTCGGATGACCAAGAGGAAGGCCGATCGTCTACATTGGATGAGACCGTTCAAGAAAGAAGGATCGAATTATCGAAGAAGCTAGAAGCAGAGCCGGCCAACTGCGACGCTTGGATGAGCCTAATCAACAATCAAGACAAGGTCCTTGGATTAAGTAAAACTTCTAAAAGGACTGCCCTCACTGATGCGGAAAAACGAAGCAGTGCTCACGTCAAGTTGTCGATGTACGAGAAAGCTTTGGAGAAGATGACGCACCTACAAGACCGTGAAATCTTGCTACTTGGTATGATGGACGAGGCTACCAAAGTTTGGGGAAACCAGAAGCTGTCCTCTCGGTGGAAAAGCGTACTCGAAAGCAACCCTGCATCTCTAAGGTTGTGGACAAGATTCCTAGATTTCAAGCAATCATCATTTTCCTCGTTCAGATATGAGGAGGTTCGGAATCTTTACCTCCAATGCTTGAGCATACTCGAACGTGCCACCGGTGCCAAGAATGCCTCTGGAAAACGCGTTTCTGAGCAAGAAGAGACCTTTGAGATCCAAGTCTACGTCTTGCTTCGCATGAGTCTCTTCATGAGAGAAAGTGGCTTCTCAGAGCACGCAATTGCAGCGTGGCAAGCGGTACTGGAATACGAATTCTGCAGACCTGATCACATCCAAGGATCCAAGCACAACCACGATACTTCCTCTCGCCAGAAAGCGATATCATCATTCGAAGAGTTCTGGGATAGCGAAGTTCCCCGAGTAGGTGAGAACGGCTCTGGAGGCTGGAGGAGATTCTACGCGCAACAAGGGCAACCCCCTGATCCGAAGACAGAAATGGCAGGTTCCCTGGAAGATGGTCCAAATCTTTGGACGTCATGGCTTGGCTTGGAACGAAAGCATGGTCTGCTAGCCCGGGATCCCGCACGAACCATCGATGATGTAGAAGAGAATGATCCCTACAGAGTCATTTTGTTCTCTGATATCCGGCCCTTTCTAATCGACCCGCCAACCATTAGCAGTCGATCAATGCTCCTGGATGCTTTTATATTGTTTTGCCATCTTCCACCTCGTTCAGAAGAAGAATTAGATGCTCACGCAAAGATCAAAAGGAGAGATGGATTCTTGCGGAACGAGGCTCTGAACCTATCAGGAACCATGTCAGGTCATTGGGCTCTCCGGTGCCATGTGCAGTCAGAGAAACTACATGACTTTGTTGGTAGTCAGGAAGACATTCCTGATAGGACGTCGACTAAGGCGAATCTGTTCAGTTTCCATACGGCAGACTACCAAGTCTCTTCAGACTGTCTGTTTTCCTCTACGGGATCGTGGTTCTCGGCTTTTGATGCTTGGCAGAATTTATATGTGGGAGACCTGGGCCCTCTGAGAGCGGCGTTCGTACTTCAAGTCCTCAAAGCGCTTGTTATGCTCGGTGTCGGGGGCGACGGCCTCGCCGAGTACTCTCTGGCGTTGGAATTACGCATTTCTCCAGAGACTGTCAAGAAGGCTGCCAGGGCTCTCTTGAAGAAGCAGCCGTCCAATCTCCGACTCTACAATGCATATGCGCTCATCGAGTATCGTTTAGGCAATCCAAGTAAAGGCGAGAATATCCTGATTACCTCGATCAACATGAGCAAGAAGCTTGAAGAGCTTGTGCAACAAGACTCTATACTTCTATGGCGAACCTGGATATGGGAGTTGTTGAGTGCTGGGAAGACCAAAGAGGCCTTAGAGCGACTATTAGCTTATGGAGACGAGCAGTTTCTAGTTGCTTTACCAAATATGGATCAGTCAGAAAACCAAGCCTTGACGCCGGCTTTGCTACTCCGAACAGAAAGCGCTCTTACGTCTACCCGCGACCACCTGCTCTCTCTGCGCAAATACAGCCACGCCTGCCTTGCCATGGAATGCCTGACTATGTTCACTTATCTCAGAAACTCCCTATCTCTCTCAGCAGCAACCCTGACATTTAAATCGAACCTTGCTCTCCTCTCTCAACCTACCCAATCCACAAACCACGAGTATCTCCACCAATCCTTCGCCCGCCTCCTCTACCACCACTCCACCCATACGCACCTCGTCAAGCCCTCCGACATCCGCTCACTCCTTGCAGAAAGCATAGCCGAGTTCCCACATAACGCTCTCTTCCTTTCCCTCTACAGCTGGAACGAAGCGCGCTTCCGTATCGACGACCGCGTAAGGTCAATTGTCAGAGATGTAATCCTCGCCAACGAAGACTTCAGAGATAAGCAGCAGGGGAGTGTCATTCCGCACTTCTTTGCCATTTACACCGAGCTCCACCGCAGCGTCACATTTGGCAGTAATACATCGACTATCCGTAGCACCTTCGAGCGCGCTGTGGACAGTACTAGTGGCATGCACTGTGCAGGATTGTGGAAATTGTACTTCCTGTTTGAGAAATCAAGAGGAGAAATTGCCGGTGCAAAAGCTGTGTTCTGGAGGGGTGTAAGGGCTTGTCCGTGGGCCAAAGCATTGTATCTATTGGCATTCGAGCATTTGAGAGGCGTGCTGGGGGATGCAGATCTTCGGGGCATATACGAGCTTTTAGGAGAGAGGGAATTGAGGGTGCATGTAGGCCTTGAAGACATCCTTGAGGAGATGGATGAGAGAAAGAGGACACGATAGGCTGGGAACATGAAACAACGCTGCCGGCGAACTCCATCTATGTCTAGAATCCTAATCATCACAAGGGGATTATCAAGTTTTGAGAGTGAATCTGTCGTATAATCCATTAAGCAGCCAAGTCCCGCCAGCTGGTCTGGCGCAGTGGCAGGAGTGATTGCCCAAGAGCCTTAATACCTGTATTCTATTCAATGTTGGAAATTTCCCGAGTTGTGTGTTTCCATACCGACACTGTTTAGTGAAATGAAAACCACGAAGGCAAGGCTTTCGTAGGATGCTTCAACCCGTGATGGACAGTGGGCATGGACGGTCAATTGACACGGACGAAAGTAATCTGAGCTTTTTGCTGTTTTTTGGGCATTTTTGATACGTATGGACAGCCATGTCAAAGCTATGTACGTCTCCGTAGTCCGATCCATGAGGTCCAATGAAAACCAAGTGTGACCATTTGCTTCGTCCTGTCACACCAAAATCACGAGAATATGCCGTCTAGTAGTCTATGCTCGAGCGCTATCAATGCAACGCGATGCCATGACACATTGGTACGAAGCCCAAGCCAATCTCCAAAACACCATGCTAAAGCGCAAAGTTCATCCCGAAGTCTTCGCAAAAACAAATGTTACCCGATTGCCTTCATCCTTTAACACCTTCATCAGCACTTCATCGTGGATCATAGCCTCCATATCTTCATCATCGTCCGTTGCGAATTTGGACGTATCAACATGCGAGTAGGCCATAAGCGACTCGATCTTCGCCCCTTCCTTCTTCGATGGCGAAGACCTTTCGCGCTCCTTGATCTTCCGTTCCTGCTCCTCCATATTGACCTTGTTCGCTTGCATCAATTTTGGCATATCCGGCAGATCGTCGTCCTCGGCCTCTTCGTTGGTGTCGAAGACCTCAATGGGGGTAAAGTCATCAACAGCTGAGTCAGGTAGACCCCGTCCTCCGCATGCACATCCGAGTAGGTCGTGTGTTTGACACGACAGGCCTTCGTCAAGTCTGAACAGATCCTTCAGCTCATCTTTCGTGAAGCTACTCGTGCCTCCTTTCTGGTCCATGATGTTACTGGCAAGACCCAGCTTCGTGACCTGTCTCTGCCAGATCTTCTCGTCGATGCCGCCCGCCATCACGAATCGGTAAATGACACAAGGCCGCTTCTGACCATCTCGGTGGATGCGTGCCATAGCTTGCAAATCAGTGGCTGGGTTCCAGTCCACGTCGAAAAGCACGAGACGAGATGCACCAATCAGATTGAGACCTACGCCACCGGATTTGGCGGAGAGCAAAAAGGCAAAGCATTGGGATGCTGGAGAACGGTTGAAGGTGTCCACGATGTCTTGGCGCTTCGAAGATGGAGTAGAGCCATCAAGGCGGACATAGGGGTGGGCGAGAGAGGCGAGCAGAGTTTGCAGAAGGTCAAGAGTTGAGGTATAATTCGAGACTAGGATAACCTTCTCCTCCGTGGTCGTCCTTAGAGTGTGTAAAAGTTGATCGAGAGCGCGCAGCTTGGTGCTACCAGCACTGGTACGAAGAAGCTGAGGGGGAATACTGGCAAGCAGAGAGGCTGTCGCTGAACTCACTGGCGCCGATGGGTCTGTTAGTGCTTTGCCGTGCAGCAACGAAGGACTGTTGCAGACTTTTTTGAGGACAGTGATCAGCTGAAGAGAGGCTTCTGAATTGCCCAAAGCTGCTTGGAATGCTGGACAAGCAAGAACATGCTGATATGTCGATGCTTGAGTAGCAGTTGGACGGCAAAGAAGCACATACTCCGTCTTTGGAGGCAGGTATTTTGAGAGGATGTCGGCAGTACGACGGAGAATGAACATGGCGGTCAGTGAACCAAGCTCCTCACTCCTCGCTTCACCTTTCTCAATGTCCTTTTTCAGAGCGCCAGGCTGCCGGCTTCTGACAATTGGTGTTTCGAATTCCTTGGTAAACGTTTTAAAAGAGCCTAGTAGATCCGGATTGACAAAGTCCACCATCATGAAGAACTCACTCAGGTCATTTTGAATGGGAGTCCCCGAAAGAATGACTCTCCTAGAAGTGTTCAGGGACTTGATAGCCTGTGCACTCTTGTTTTTAGCAGTCTTGAGACGATGACCCTCATCAGCGATCACAATGTCGATACCATGCCCCTGCTTCAGCTCTTCAGCGACAGTCCTAAGCTTCTCATACCCGATGATCATGACATGATAAGATTTGCCCTTGGTGAAATCGGTAATGCGTTTCTTGTTGTCGTCGAATACGTAGACACCAAGTCTATCTGCACCCAGCCATTTGCGAAATTCCTTACGCCAGTTGTTGATCAGCGTAACGGGACAGACGATCAAAGCTTTTTTGATGACAGGTGGTGCATCGTGCGGACCCTCATAGATTGGGTTCTGCTTTAGGAGCGTCCATATAAGAGCAATAGTCTGTAACGTTTTCCCGAGACCCATCTCATCAGCCAATATAGCGCCCTGGCCATCGAAGCCACGCAGTCCCATGACACACTCGTACAAGAACTTGACCCCCTCACGTTGATGTTCTCGTAGATGCTGAGTGAGGAGGGGGTCGACAACAACGTCGACGATCTGTTTACCTTTCGGTGCGCTTTTCGCACGCTTCATGACGATTGCATTCGGTGCTTTGGGATCATGTCGGGGTGTTGGCTCCTTACTCTCCTTCTTGGGCAGGACAGTGCTTGCTAGCAGCGGACCCTTGAAGGGAGTCTGTGAAGCAGTACTTCTTGGAGCCTGCACATTGAGTGTCTTCTTAGCCGCTTCCTTCTTGAGCAAGAAGCCCGCTTTGGTATCTGGTCTTGCTTGTGGCTGTGGTAAAGCTACTTGTTTGACCTCTGTATCAGGCTTCAGCCTGCTTGTCTTCAGGAACGGTCGACCGGCTAGGAAGTCCGCTTTGGAGATGACACAGTCCACTTCCACCTCTTTTCCACCGACCGATAGTTCAGAGCCTGGAAGGAGCGGTGAATTGCATGTCGTTCTGCCCATATCACGTCCTGAGATATCTTGTAGATAGGCGTACCCACCCGTGATATGAAGCACGCCATCCCCGCCCCAGGTCTTGTGCTGCTTCGTGGTATGCTTGCGCCTGTCATGAAACATCGGCAATTAGTCAAGGCTGAAAGATCGAGCAGCACTGAGTACGTACCAGAGAACATTATAGTAGCCTTCGACCCCACCATCAAGAGGCTTCGTGGCTTGGGCTGCTACTGCAGAATTCTTGACTGCTAAAAGAGGCTTTCGGGGTAGTGATGATATGCCAGGCATTTTGAAAACCAGTTGAGGCCCAGTCGGCTTTGCATTGTCTTCTTGGTCATTATTGATCCGCCTCTTCTTTGCCTGAGGCTCATCGATGTCAGGAACTGCTGCTGACACGACGGGCTTCTCGACCTTCCTCAGAATGGGTGGTCGGAAGGGTTTTCCCGACATATCTAGAGATAATGGGCAAGACCTGGTTTGCTGAAGGGGACGCGTCACGTAAATTGATTGTGTGAGAAATGAAGTCACGATAAGCGCGCAGGTCTGTTTCAACGCCAATTCACGTGACTACTGATGTTAAACATCGAATAGCTACGGCTGCAACTATTGACTATGAGTGCACGATTTATCTAGCTGCTTCTGGGACATTCAAATCGAAACGCCAGGGATTTGGTGAACGTTGCTAGGAGATACGCTCCTGTTTTGACCGCTTTGGCTCCCATCCAGCAACCCACAGAGGAGGAAGCCTGGACTCCTCCCGGCAGCTTACCCCGATGCCATTGCCCGAGGTGGCTAACAATTCTAACGCTATCCACTTTCATATGGAAAATTGAATCCTCCTAAGAGTCCTTCCTCGTCGAACTTTTAGTCTTATTTCCTGCCCAAGAGATGGTGACAAAACGCCCGTCTAATGCAAAGACAGGCTCATGTGTGCTTCCAACTATTAAACTGAAGAAGATGAAACGGCTTGCTGGAATACATGTGTCGAAGAGATCGTAGTCCGCTATAAGCTCTCGGCTGACAAATTAGATCCAAAAGTAGCTCCCTGCATCAGGCACTCAGTGCTCCTTGCCACCAGTGTCTTGTGGGTGGTCCGAGTCATCTTGCCCCGGATTGGCCTCCTCGTAGTTGTTGAACTTGACAAATCTGTAGTATCCACCTGATATCAGAGCACCAAGGAAAGGTCCAACCCAGTAGATCCAATGGTATCCTGGAAATTGTCTGTTTGCCACGCAAGGGCCGAAAGATCGAGTGGGGTTGAGGGAGCCGCCCGTGAAAAACACGCCTATCCAACGAATGAGTAAAAAATGTAGATTATACCTAGCCGAGACACATACCGGCAAGTTCAGCCACGAACAATGCGAGACCAATCCCAACGGGAGCGATAAAGGTAGCTTTGGTTTTCTCCGCGGCCAACATCAATACTGTAAAGACAAGCTCTGCAGTAAGGAACATCTCGATGAATACGCCCTGCGCAACTGATGTTCCTGCCGTCAAGGTCGTCTGAACAGCTAGTGGACCAGGAAACATGCACGAAACAAGCGCAGCAGCGACCATTCCTCCGAGCATCTGAGGAGGGAAGAGCAATGCACCACGAAGAGCTGGGAGGGCACCAGTGATCACCATGCCCAGAGTGACCTGTGACAAGTGTCAGTCATATCTTGCTAGGCATCATCAAGGAAGAGTGAGGTGCATACCGCAGGATTGAACAGGCCGCCGCTTATTCTGTAGAAGACCCAAGCTGTGACTGCGAGAGAGAAGCCAAAAGCTAAACTGATGAAAAGAAGCTGGTCGAGGGATGGCGCAGTAGGAGGCGTAATGGTGTTTGCAATCTGGGTAGCAGCAAAGGCGAAGAACAAAAACATAAACGTTCCGACGAATTCGCCAGTCATGGCGACCAAATGGCCTCTGACATCCTTTGCGAGATAGCCACCGTCATCGTTCTTGTTACGCTCTACATCTCGAGGTCTAGGTGGAGGTGCAGCGTTGCCGGTTGGGCGACGAAGAGGGTTCTGCATGACACCTGATCGAAACACAGCGGGAGAATGGGATGAATGGCTTGAATGAAGACGCTGAAGATGAAAGATTCACATAGGTGAAGAAACGTTGAACGGTGAAAGAAGTAAAATAAAGAGCACAAAGCAGATGAAGCAGATGGAACGGGATTTTGCTTTGGGTACGTCAGGCATTCGACGATGGAAAATAATAGAATGTTAAATGTTGGGAAATGGTTAGCAGGCTGGACTGACTGTCTGGACGATCCCTTAGTCCAGAACAGGCTGGTCGGGGAAAGGCGTTTCAAGCTTTTGTCTCGTAGGAAATGCTCTTGATGCTAATTTGTCTGATGTGTCTAATTGGTTCTTTGACAGGGGGAGATGTGACCGAAAGGGGTGCAAGTATGGCCGGTAAGGCAGGCTAAATTACGACACCTCATTATGGGCATTTCTTGATTCGTTCAAACACGGCACGGCCAGCTCATGACGATCCACACCAAGTACTTTAATCCTGCTTTGAAAACTTTTTCAAGCCACCGTCTGTGCCGTCATTGGAAATAGCCCGAACCCTACATCTACTTGCTATCTTGCATTGATCAAGTTCTGCTTTTTCATAGGAATTACTTCGTAGTGATTGATATATCCAAACCGACATGGGGAAGCTGCCGTAGATGACAAAACATGGAAGTGGTAATTTTGGCGAGGTGAATTGGACGACATCAAGGAGCATGATGACTGCTTGGGGATGGTCGCCTTGCTCCCAGCGGCGAATTTCCCTCCGAGCCCCTCTAAAGTAAGAAGATCGACCACAAGGCCTGATTGGCTGCGAACTTAGTCAGCAAATTTTCGCTCTAACTCACTAGAGCCATAAATCCACAACCATCGGTTTTGACATTACAATTCCGCGTATAAAATTGTAGTGATTATTCATGGCTATAGCTTTCATAACAAACGTTTTGCTCATACTAGTCTGGTCCTTAGGTTATGATAATGTGATTGTCTTCCTCTTGGAGAACCCTAGTGCTAGACCCCGGAGTAAGAAACCAGAATTCCCTGGGTACTCAGCCCTACAGGGTGGTCGACTCAGGGTGGTGCCCGGGGGTGAATCATTCCAAGTCCCGCGCCCTCACAATTTTCAGTATTAAGCGACCCCCTGTGGACTTCGCACCTAAAGCCAACACCAAAGTACCGCTGTGTTCTCTGTGGCGGGCCTCACTAGGCATTCAACCCCGAATACCCCATTAGAGAACAGGAAATTCTAAGGATAGGAGAGGCCAAAAGGAATAGACTAGCCCGATACTATATTACTAGAGCCTAGACCGGAAAGGAGTCTACCCTAATTCTCGAAGACGTCGCCTAGGCCTAGGATAAAGAACGCCCTCCTAGACTTAAATCGGAACCGGATAGATTTCTAGAAAATCTAGAGACCTAGTTTAACCCTGAAAAATTAAGGGGTAAAACGCGCTAATCTAAAAACAAAAAGAACGTGATCTAAATATTAATAAACGCGCCTAAATAATTAATAAACACGTTTTAATAAATAATAAACTAAGACTCTTTAATAAATAAATTATTAATTATAATTAACGGGCCTTTAGAGGAATCGGCGATATTTTAAATAACGCCTAAAATACCTATTATAATTAATACGCTAGGGATTTTAATATTAGTTTATATTAATTTAGAAAATAGTACTCCGTTATAAGATCCTACGTCCACGTCCGACGATATAATAAATATATCGACGAATACGAAGTCCTTATAAACTCGCGCTCGAGGTATTAAAAATTAAATATTATTAATAAAAATTATTAATTTATATAAAGACTCTAAATAAGTTAAAGAGAATTAATTAAAAATAAAGATACCTCCTAGTCTAATACCGAGACTAAAATCGATATTAAAATTAACGCGATTTATATTAAAGTCGATATTAAAGTTAATATTATAAATACTAAAATTAATATTAAAGTTAGTATTTATATTAAAATCGATATTAAAATTAATATTATAAATATTTAAAATACCTAAGTCGATAGTAATATTAATAATAAAGTTAATAATAAAATTAATAAAGAGTTTAAAAAGAAAGAGATTTACTAAAAATAATAACTTCTTTATAATTATTAGGATCTCCGGGCGAGTAGTAAAAAAATTAAAGATATTAATAAAGAAACTCGGTAGTAAAGCGCGCTATTAAATAAAGCGAGAATTAAATATATAAGACCGTATTAGTAAAAAATCGGATATAAAGTTATTATCTTCGGGAGGTAATTTAAATAATTAAGTTTTAATATTAAATAAAACGTTTAATACCTATTATAATATCGTAGAGAGGAGGATTTAAATACGCGATATTAAAAATAAATAATCTAGAATAAAGACCTTAACTCTTTATCCTCTAATATAATATTATTAACTCGAGATTTATTATTAACGAATTCTTTAGGTTACCCTCCGCCCGCGAAAAAAATATTATCGCGGTATAAAAACCCTGTTAGAATAAATTTAATAAATTAATATATAACTCTTTTAAAATTAAAGTGTATTTCGATTTAATATATAATATAATTAAAGCCGCCGCTTAGAAATTACGGGTATTGATATATATTAATAAATATATCCCGCGAAGTAAATTAAAGTTTATATATTTAATTTAATATTTATATACTACCCGAATTAAAATCGGTAAAATCTTTTTATTTATCTATAATATATATAACCCGCCGGATAACGATAAAAAAATAGAGGATATAACGGAGGTATTAAATAAAATTATTATTAAAAAACCGGATATAGAATATTTACTCGTAAATAACTTTAATACCTATAACTTTAAATAAAGAGAGATTACTACCGCGGTATTATTATAATATAGAATTAAAAAGTTATATAATATATTTAATAAATATAACCTCCGGCTCTTATTTAAAAAGGGGACGATAATATAAAAAAACCTCGATAAAAGATATAAACCTAATATTATTAACTTTATATTTAATATAAATTTAATTAAATCGTGATTATTTTATTATCTCGCCTACCCGCTAAGTAAAGATTTAAATAAAGAATTAAATTATATCTCTATTAAAACTAATCTCGACTTTATATAATAAATATAGGAGGAGTTAAAGAGAAAAAATTAAATAAAGATTAATATTAATATATTTAAGAAGAGTATTTATAATTACTTTTTTAATATACTCGCTATAACCTACCCGTTAAGATTTATAATAAACTACTTTATATAATTATTTATAATAATACTTTATATCGTTATTAATAAAATAGTACCCTAGAATATACTATCGAAATATATATATATTAGATTCGAGGACTCTACGAAAGAGGTTATTAACCTAAAAAACTACCTTAAAGAGGTAGTTTATTTATAGAGATAAAGAATTTATAAATTTACCCGAAGAGATAAAAGGGACTATAAGGTCGCTAGGAAAAAAATAAAAACTTTTATATAATAAACTCTAACGAAGGAATATCGTAATAAAGTTATTAAAGTTACCGATAATATAAATAAAATACAAAAACTAGTAAAATAGATTAAGAATCGAAATATATTATTATTAATTTTTACTCCTCTAATCCGAAGGCCGGTAGGCCTAGAGTTACCGGTATTAATAATTTATAATCCACGAGAAAAAACGATAATACTCGCCGAAATATTCTTTTTAACCCCGCTAGAAGCCGAGCTAAAGAATATTTAAAAATTTAAGATTTTAAACCCGATTTAACTCCCTTTAATTATTTAATATAAAATTATATAAACTATTAATATAAAATTATATAAACTATTAATATAATATTAAATAATAAGGCTCTAGGATAATTAAATATATTTAATAAAATCTTTAAATATATATTACTAGTAATAACGGAGATATTAATATAGTTATTTAATATTTATTTTAATAAATAATACTACCTAAAGTTATTTAGGACCTCTATAATAATTATATTTAAAAAAGCGGGGAAAGAAGATTATATAAAGTTAAAATTATAATAATTAATAATATTACTATTATAATACCTAAGGCCGCTAGCGTAGAGCTAGCGGCTTAATAATAGTATAAAAGACGTAAAGTAGTTACGGGGTTTATTATTAAATAGTTCTTAAATCCTAGATTTAATAGTAGAACTAATCTTTAAGGATTCTAATAAAACGGGGGAACGCTAACTCGATATAGGATTATTAAGAGTTAGAACCCCGCGATATTAAGGCTAGAACCCCGTATCGATAAATAATAATATTATAAAGATAGCGGAGTGTAGGCGTATATAACGTACTAGCGCCTTATAACGGGACGCAGGCGTATATAATATATTATCGCTTTATAATTACCTCCCCCCTTAGGCCCTAGTCCCTAGGTATTTAAATACTTTAGTTAAAAGATATTTATTAAAAAACCTTTAAACCCCCTAAGAGAAATAAAGAAAAAGAGTTATCTAGTATAACGACGTTACTTTATAATAACCTAAATATAAGGCTATGTACCTAATCCTTTAATACTTATAATACTAGTTACGGAATAATATTTAATTAAATTATCGAAGTTTATTAAAAAACCTTTAACCCTATAAAGGGATAAGGAAAAGAGTCTTCTAGTTTACACTATCGATCCTATAATATTAATATTTAATACTAGTCGCGGATCGATATAAAACTATTTCCTATAGTACTATTATATAGTATTAGTAACGGAAGAGTAATACTACTAAACTACCCCTACTATATAGTAGTACTAATAGTAAGTGAATAGTATATTCATAAAGCTATCCCTATAGTGTTAATATATAGTAATAATAATTAAATAAATAATATTTTTTTCGTCCCTATAGTATTATTATATATAATAATAACGGAGCGAAATAGTATATACTATCGTTCCTATAGCGCTTATAGTATTTATAATAATATAGTATATTAGATTATTCCTATAGTACCTATAATACTAGTAACGGAATAACGGTAGCTAACCTTACTATATACTCCTATTATACTATGAAAACATTAGTAGTAAAGTACTATATATAAGCGGTATAGCCCTAATATTATACCCGGAGATTAGTAATAATATAACTACTATAATAACGGTAGTAATTATTAATAAGAGTAAGGTGGCGGAGCGGAGGCGCGTATCGACGTATAATAACACTAAGGTATTTAGCGCGACGGTCTATTATATAAATAAACTCGCCCGCTTATTACTTTCTCTCTTCGTAACTCCTCTAGCCTCTTTCGTATATTATTACTCTAGCTCTATAATAACGTTCTAGTATTATAACTAATATATAAATAATACTCTCGTTATAGATAGTTTTCTTCTAACTCTATAAGTGGCTCCTATTTACCGATAGTATTAATTTATTTATATTAATTTATTTTAGTTATAAATATACTAGTAAATATAACTAGTCCGTTATTAGCGCGACTACGCGATATTAATTATAGTAATAATTTACTACGCTTCGTAGCTCCTTTACCGGGTCTACTTCTACTAGTTTAACGATAATTATATTCAAGGTACGTCCCCTCCTTATATACTTTATTATATTAATCGCTACGGAATCGACTATTACGTAAAGGTAAATTATAACCGTAAGCTCTAAGGCGGTGTATATTAATAATAATAAATCCTTAAGCCTTTCCGAAGGAAGGTAAAAAGGTTTATATATTAATACGCCCGTATCGGTAATAAAACTCCTAAAAAAGAATATAAATGTAATTTAATAAATAAATAAATTACCTAATAACGTAAAGTATACAATAAAATAATAATAACTAGTAGGTAAGCCTCTATTATAATCGTTAATTTATAAAATTAATTAACGGTAGCGAACTAGTATATTAAGGAATTAAAGGCGATAAATAAAGTTCTCGAAAAAGAGGTTAAGAGTTTCCGTTAGTATAAACGGGACCTAAAGAGTCCCGAGGAAGATAATATCCTTAAGGATTATACTAAGGAGACTACGTCTTCTTCTAATAATTCCGATAATAACTAAATCTTTTATATAATATAATAGCGATATCGAATTCTTTTTTTTCTTAAATCGGCGCTAGCTAAACTTACCTAGATATATTATTTAATAGTATATTCTAGGCGTTTATATAAATTATACCTAAAGTAAAAGTATTTTTATAAATACGATAACTTATCGTTATCGTATATAAATAGTTTAATAATAAATTAAATTTAGTTATACCTTAAAATTATATAATAAGGTTATAAATATAGAGGAGAATATCCGTTATATAAGTATTAATATAAAAATAATAATATTTATTTTTAATATCGGCTCCGTTTACTCCGCCTTATCGCTTTATACGGCTAGGTAACCTCTTTAACTATATCTATATATTTATATTTACTACCCGCCTACTTAAAGACTTTAGTTAATTTACTAGTACTAGTAAACTCTTCGTCTAGTAGTTATTAATTATATTCTTCGCTTTAACTAGTTTATTTAACTTTATACTAGATACCTTCTTTATTCTTAACTTTATTAATTACCTCTTTTACCTCCTATAGTTTATTATTATTAATAAATTCGAGGGCTTATATAAAAGATTCCGCCGTATTAATATAATCGCGAAAATAATATAACTTAAGTAACGATATATAAAAGGTATTATAAATTCTATACGTAGAAGATAGTAGTAGGCGGTAAACTTATACTCTTATTTTATTAATAATCCTAAAGGGCCTTATAAACTTATAGGATAATTTCTTATTTAGGCGCTTTTACTTTAAGTTCTTTATTATTAATATAACTAAATCGTTAACCTTATAACTTTATAGTTTATATATTTTATTATACTATTTAATTTAATATTCGGTAGCGCTTTATAGGCGCTTTATAGGCGCTTTATAGTTTTATTCTTTAAAGTTTATAATTATCGTACTTTATTATTTATAGCTAGTACCCTTCTTTCCTTAAAATCGTCCTCGACCTTTTAACGGATTTTAGGATAGTAACTATATATACGGAAAAACAACGTCGTTCCGATAATAGTACTCTAATTATTATTTATTAAGAATTCTACTATAAATAGTAATCTAGCCTAATTAATTTATTTATTATTAATAAATATACGTAAATAGTACTCTAGTACTTAATTTTAGCGCTTTATTTATTTATCCGTTTAAGGGTAAAAAATAATATTTAGGCGTCGTTTAATTTTTAAATAAAAATATATAACCGACTAGAAGGCGCTCGTAAAAATAGAGTTTTTATCGTTTACGATACTATTAAATATATTATAACGGTAAATAATTTTAGAATAAAATACTTCCGCTAGTTAAATAGTATCGATTTTAATAATTATAAATATATACCTAGCCATTTTAATAAATCGATTTATAACGATAAAGATAATATTATAAACGGTACCTCTATATTTACTAGGCGGTAAATTAATTATAAAATCTATAGAAATCTCCTTTTAAGGTTAAATAGTAATAGGAAGCGAATTTAATTCGTTATATAAACGATATCGCGGCGCCTTCGTCCGCTAATATATATTATAAATTTTAATATAATCCGTAATTTACTTTAAGTTACCCTCCTAGAAGAATTTTCGGGTAAATAATTTATACGACTTTATAGCGCTAAAGTAGCTTATTAAAGAATTATTATAATATCTCTTTATAAACTCTTCCCTTAAAGCTTTATCCCTTAATATATAAAAGCGACCGTTATATCTTAATAGTTTCTCGGAGTTTATAACCCATACTTTATTCTTTATACGACGGCGGTTCTTTAATATATTCGCTCTAGTTCGAAAAGAGTTTACCTAATTATTATAAATTTATAATTCCCGAATTAACGTTTTAATAGGCCTTTTAAGATTATTATATATAGTTTTAAATATTATTATAATATCCCGCTTTAGAATTATTACTTTTAATTTTATAATTTAAAAAGTAGGGGTTATAACTACCTTTACTTCCTTATCTTTTTCCGATAATTAACCGCTAGTCTAAAGAGTAAGTTTATTCTAAAATATTAATAATAATTTAATATTTAACGGCGATACTCCCTTATAATTAAGGCGTCGTAACGGTATATCGGTAGGATTTAATTTTCTAGCCCGATAAAAGATTTTAAAGTTATAAATAATTAACCTAAATACTTAACGGGCCTACCTAGAGTTTAACTCTTTCTATTTTATAAAACCCTTTAAGTTATTATAATTAATCTAGATTTTAATATAATAAGGGCTACCTTCTAGGTAGTATTATTATTATTTTATTATTATTATAATAACGAGTAATTTTTAATTATAGGTTTTATAGTTTTATTCTAGAGGATTTAATTTCCGTAACTAGAACGTTATAAGGTGTTAATAATTATCTTTATTTTATTACGATAATATAGAGCTAAAGTTAAAGTTAGAAATATTCGTCTTTATACGTAGTTATTTAATTAGATTATAATAGTGTAGAAAAGACGCGTTTACGAATATATCTCGTAAGATTTAAAACGCTTTTATAGCGCCGTTTATTTATTTAAATGAATTTATTTTCTTACCTACTTTACTATCTTTAAATAGGCTAGTAAACGGTATAATTATACTAGAATAACTATAAATAAATTATTTATAGAAGTTAGCGAAGCCTAAAAAGACTTATACCTCTCGATATATTTTTAGTTAAAGTTATTCTTTAATAATTTTAACGCGTTCCGGGTTTATAATTACTTTATTAATAAATATAATAAAACCTAAAAACTCGACCGTTTCGGTATTAAATTAGTATTTCTTAAGGTTAATAAATAGCTAGAATTAACGTAATCGTTTAAATATTTACTTAATATACCGTTAATACTCCGCCGGTTTAGTACTATAAATTAGGATATTATCTAGATATATTATATACGTTATATCTACTAAATTTATAAATATATAGTTAATATAAGTTTAAAATATTACCGGTACGTTAACGAGCCTAAAAGGTATAACTAAGTATTCGAAGTAATTATAGCGAGTTCGGAAAATAATTTTTTATTTATCGCCTTTCTTAATCCGGATCTTATAATAAATATCCTTAAAGTCTAACTTCGTAAAGATTTTAGAACCGTATAAACGGTCTAATATCTCGGTGATTAAGGGTAACGGGTATTGATTCTTAATAATTACCGTATTTAAGCCCTAGTAATTTATATAAAGACGTAGCCTATTATCCTTTTTAGGTATAAAAAGAATAGATACTCCGGTTAATAAAATTAAATAACGGATCTAGCCCTTATAAAGTAAAGATTCTAAATAGCGCCATAGCTCCGATAATTTAATTTAAGATAAATTATAAAGAGGTTTATAAGGCGGTTCTTTATTAACTTTTATTTTAATAATATAATCCCCTTATTTAAAAATAAATAGGGTACTCGTTTTCTTATTAGAAAAAATATTATAAAACCTTATAAATTCCTTAGGAATCTTTAGGTTAGGAAGTTCTTCCTATTCGCCTTACGATACTATAGTATATACGACCGCGAATATATTCGGTTTATTTTTAAAACTACTAGTAAATTTAGCCGGTTCCTTAATTTATAATTTATTAAAATTAACCTTAAACCGTTATTAACCCGCTTTAGGATTAATTAATATCTTTAATTAACGTAACCTAGGTATATCTAGAATAACGTCTAAATCTTTAAAATTTATAGCGTAGAATAAAATATTATATTTACGCCCTTAACCCTAATTATCAACTATTTAATAGTTTAATTAATACGCGCTATAGTAATATATACTTTACCCGTTAATTACTTTAGTTAGTAGTAAAGTAATATTACGAGGTTTTAAATTATTTTTAACGATAAATCGTTATAAAATTAAATTAATCTACGCTCCTAAGTTAATTAAGGTAATAAATTATTTAACTTTATCTTAAAGGGTAATCTAACCCTTAAAAAGAATAAAAGGGTATACCTCTATTAATTATTTTTCTTACTCTTTTTCCGAGGCGTAAATTAAGTTTAATCGTTTTTTATTAATACCGCGCCGACGTTTATAACTAATTTATTTATATCGGGATATTTAGGCTTAATATAGCCTTCTACTTTATAATAATAATAAATAATCTTATTATACGAAGAATTAATAGTATTAACTTTATACTTATTACTCTTCTCCTTTAAATATATTTATTTAATATTATTACTAGCGTTAGACTTAATAATTCAGTTTATTATAAATTTTCCTTTATTAAGGTTCTTTAATTAAAAACCCGAATTAAAATTAAAGCCGCTTATTAACTATATATATTTTAGATTCTTTTCTTATATAATAACCTAGGTAAGAATTTCTTCTCTTTAAATAAATATACTACTGGTACTAAAGATCTTATTCTTAAATTTAGGCTTAAATTTAATTAAGAAGAAATTTACTTTATACTCCTCCGAAAACGGGGGTAATTAGGTCTTTATTTCCTTAAAATAAGCCTTAAATAACGATATCTTTTAATAAGGCTATTATTTAGCTTCCTCCTACTTTTTATAAATAAAGAGATAATAATTAACTAGATCCGTTATTAAATTAAAAAGAAATTTCTTAAAAAAGCTAAATATAATACTAGCTAAATTATATAAATCGTAGTATTTATATTACTACGTTAAAGGGTTACCCTTTAACGAGTCTATATAATATATAATTTTTAAATAATCGGTAGTAAAATATTTAAGACTAATTAAAAATTTAATATTTACGTCGCGGAATTAATATAAATATTTACCTTCGCTCGTACCCTTATAAAAACGTATTCTATTAAAGCGTAGTGTTTTCGCCTTAATAGGGATATTCTTATTAAATATAATTAAACTTATTATTATTCCTCCGGTAGGTGTAATAATTAGGGGACCTCTATTATAAATAATAAATTCTATTAACGCTCCGTTAGCGGGTGTAGAAATAATAGGATTATATAGTTTTTAATTTTAAACTTATAATACCCCTAACTCTTATTATTATTTAAGGCGACGGTTTTTTTCTTTAATAATTTTAAACTATACGTTTAGGGTCTCTTCGGGGGTAGTAATATCTTCGAATTCGTTACCGTTTTTACGGCGGGGGTCGTCGGAGGGGGTTTAATCGATATTATTATCGCTAAATTCTTTTAGACGTCCCGAGGTTAAACCCGATATTATAACGACGATAAATCTTTTCTTTAAAAAGATTTAAAAGATTAAAATTATAATACCTAAAGCCGCTAGCGTAGAGCTAGCGGCTTAATAATAATATAAAAGATATAAAGTAGTTACGGGGTTTATTATTAAATAGTTTTTAAATCCTAGATTTAGTAGTAAAACTAATCTCTAAGAATTCTAATAAAACGGGGGAATATTAATTTAATATAAAATTACTAAGAGTTAGAACTCTACGATATTAAGGCTAGAACCCCGTATCGATAAGTAATAATATTATAAAAGTAGCGGAGCGTAGGTATATATAATGTACTAGCGCCTTATAGCGGGACGTAGGCGTATATAATATACTACCGCTTTATAACTATATATTATAAGTAAATATCTTAAGACGGTACTCGTTATAAAATTAAATTATATTATAGAAATTTATAATTTATTCCCGGAGATTTATTTCGGGGGTAAAAGAGTTAGGTCCTCGAATATAATAATATATATATTTATCGAGAGGGTATACACCGCCTAGAAAAAGAAAAAGATCGTAATTATATTATTTCTAGATATTTTAAAAGCGTTCGATAACGTCTTTTATAAAAGATTATTTTATAATTAAAAAAAGAGAAGAGTACCTAAAGAGATAATAAGGTATTTTATTAATTTTATAAATAAAATAAATATAGAGCTCAGGTTATTTAATTAATCCCTCGATTAAAAAATTAAAATTAAAATTCTCTAAAATTCCCTTCTCTCGCCTATTATATTCCTCTTTTATAATATTAATTTATTAAACTCTTTAAATACGGCCGGGGTATAAATAACTAGTTATATTAATAATATTATATTACTATATATAGGGAAGACTTTCAAGGAGAATTATATAACGATAAAATATAATTATAAAATTATATTAAATTAGGCGCGAAAATATACGTTTAAATTCGCCCTAGTAAAATATTTATTTATTTATTTTATAAGGAAATATAGCGGTAAAGGCGACTCTTTAATAATAATTTAAATAGTTTATTTACCCGAGGATAAACTTCTCGTCCCCTAGAACGTATTTAAATATTTTAGAATTATCTTTAATCGAGCTCTATTATAGGGCGACTAGGTAGAATATTTAAAAAATATAACTATCGCTCGACTTCGAGTAATTATCTTTATTATAAGTAATAACTAGGGTATATTTATAAAGAACCTCGTTTATATTTATATAATATATATTTTACTCTTTATATTATATATAATATTAATATAATTCCTTAACGCGGATTATAGGAATAAAGAGCGCGGTAAATAAATATAAATAAAACTATATTTAATATAGAAGAAAATAACTAAAATAATTTCTAGTAAAATTATCTATATAGCCGGCGAAGTATTTAATATAAAACTAAAGTTTATATTTATTAAAATCTAGATTAAATTAATAATTAAATAAGGGGTCTTTAAAATTATAACCGGCCTCTATAAAAACTAAATTATAAACCGGCCGGAGTATACGGGTAGGACTCTTTTATATATATTACTAAAATATATCTTTAAAGATATAATTATAGAATATTTAAAAACTTAAATATCGTTTATTAAACTCTTATAAGAAGTACCTCTATAAATTAAAATCGAAGACGAATTACTCGCTTTTATTATTTATAAAAAACTATTAATAGATAGGCCCGCCTTTATCTACTATATTAACGACTCTAGAATCGATAACTAGGTTAATAATATAATAATAAATTATAAAACTAGCGCCTAAAGACGGTATTATATAAGCGAACTATCTAACTATATAATATATATCGCGGAAATTATAAATATACTTTTTATTTTAAAATTAGTTTCGGACGAAGCTCTCGTTTATTTAGAACTATTTATTATTATTTTTATAAATAATTAAATAATTATTTAAACTATCGTAAACCCGAAATATAAATTAAGTTAATTTATATTAAAATAAATCATTAATAAAGCCCGTTAAATCGATAAATTAATTATTATTTATTAGATCCTAGCCTATATAGGACTCTCTAGAAACGAAATAATAAATAAAAGAACTAAAGAGGTAGTAAGAATAAAACTCTTTAAGACTAGATATAAATAATTATAAATTTTCTTTAAATTATTTAACTCTCTTAAAAGTAAGATTAAATATAAAATTTAAGAAAAATAGAGTTATTTATAGAATAAATACCCCTATAAATAAACCTTATATAAAATATATAATAAGGTCGAGCCTAGGAAGAAGTCTCTCGCCCGATATATAGGTTTTATTAAGGAATAATTTATAATACTCTTTTAATTACGGACGGGTAAAATTAACCTAAATAATTTTCTCTATAATATCGATAGAGTAAACTTTTACGAATACTTATATAGGGAGCGCCGCTAGATAATAGAATATATACTACTAATATACCCTAGATTTATAGAATTACGATATACGGTACTTTAATAAAATAGATAAAAAAGTCGGAATATAACTACCCTATTAAATAAAGGAGTATTTTATAAACGCGTTATTATTTTTATAATAGGGACGGGGTTTCTAGTATAGTATTAAAACTTACTAAATTCTTAAATACCCGTAAACTTTTAAGTTTAGGCTTGGGTACCCTATACTAGGTAAAAATATCTTAATATTATAAAATAAATACGCGCCCCCGAAAGAAGGTATTAAATACTATATATTATTAAAATATCCTATATACTTTTAAAAGGAATAGACCGAAAGGCTCTATTATTCTAATATTATAATCTTTCTAAACTAGGTAATAACTTATATAAATAATAATATATACGACTAGGAAAACCGTATAGAGGGTATAGATATAAAATATATAATATTAATAAACGCCCTTAAGATACTAGTTTATAACTAGTATTTTATAGATTTAATATTAATTAATATTAATTTAAAGGAAAACTTACCTACTATAAATATCCTATTTACTATTATTTATTACTCGCTATATACTTCCTATTATTTACTATTTATTTCTTATTATATTTCTAGTTATTTACTCCCTATTACTTTAATTTTTTTAATAATCCTTATATACTAAAGTAAAATACTTTTTAATATTCGAATAATTATAATTTTTATAAATAAAATTAACCCCGAGGTATTATAATATTATTAATACGAAGATTTTAATATATTTAAAAGGTCCTAACCTAAATCTTTTAATATATTTATTTAGTATAGAGTTTACTCCTAACTTTACCCTATATATTAACTCGTCGAAATAGTATAAGAGAATTAAATTTATATTATAAATATTCTTTAACGGAAATACGACGCCTTTAATATATATTTATAACCCTAGATAACGGTCTTTTACGAGATAATAAATATTATAAATAACTCTAGTAATTTAGTTTAAATATACCCTCGTTAAATCGCTTACCCTACGAGTTATATCTAGTATATTATCTTTAATAGATAATAATACTCTATAGTTAAAGAGTTTAAAAATAACCTCCCTCTTAACTAGTTTATTAATATTATCGCGATACTAGGTATATATAACGGGTATAAATACCCTAAAGATATATAAGACCTAGATCTCGAAGGGGTAGTCTTTATTTATAATATTAATTTAAAAGAATAATACCTAGCCCTATTCGACCTAAATATTAAAATAAATAAATAATTCTACGATTTAATCTCTAGCGACTATATAGCCGATATTTAAAGAGTTTTTATATAATTCGCGACAGAGCCTAAACGATAACGGATATATAAGATTTATTTAATCTAGTATAAAAACGAATCCTACGATTGTGGAGATATTATATTTATATACGAAAATAATAATAATATTAAACCGCGGGAAATATATAATAATGAATTTATTAAAAAGACGGAGTTAGCCCGAATTTAGATATATTTATAAATAATAAAATCTATAATATTATATAAAAGCGACGACGGCCCCTATTACTATTTATAAAATAAGAGAATACTAAGGATATTCTAGATAAATCTTAATATTATTAATAAAAGTTACCTTTATTACCCTAAACCCGATATATTAGAATTCGCCGGTATTATAATATAAATATTTTAATAATTTAAATAACCGCTATTTTAATAACCGTTAACGTATTAAAATAAATATAATACTTATTACGCGTACGCGCTCTTAAATAATAATACTAGAATATTTAATTATAAATAATAAAATAGTTCTTTACCGAATTAATATTAATATATATTAAATATAAATATAATAATTACTCTAGAACCCGATTTATATCGGGAGATTATCAACTTTCTATAAAATATATTATATTAACTTTAAGTATATACTACCTCGGTATTATATTTAAAATAAATTATATTCGAATATATTAAAACGCGAAGATACGTTTTAGGCGGCTATTTTTTAAATATTATAAACGAGATATAAAAAAGTATCTCGTAAAATAATAATTTCTTCGCTCTACTCGGTAGTCTTAAAGAATTTAACGGGCCAACGCTTAATATAATTAATATTACGAGGTGGACTTTAGTAGGAGTATTATTATAAATATCTATTAAAATAACGGGCTGAGCCCTACCGCTAGCCCTATCGGGACTAGGGTAATATTAGGATTCTAATATATTAGGGCCAAATCCTCTATAGAATAATAAATATCTTTTATATTATTTACTATTATATTAACCCCTTATTAAATAGTAGTAACGGCGATACTAACGTAGAACTATACCTCTTCTATATTAGTAAGAACGATTATACTAATTATAAATAATAAAATAACCTCTAAAACGACTAATATACTCCCTATTAACTACTATATTCAAAATAATTTACTCCGTATCGATAGCGAGCCTTACCTACGTTATATTTATTTAGTACTTCTATATTATACTCTATTACCTTAAATAAATATTTCTAAACTCTTTATTAAATTATTAAAATAACCTATTCAATACCCTTTTTATTTAGGGTATTTATAATAAATATTAAATTAAGTATTTAGAACGTCCCTTTATTTATTTCCCTTTTATTAATATAATTATTTATTTTAGTAAACTACCTATTAAGTAAATATCTAGCCTAGTAAATATATTATTAATTATATCTCTTACGCTTCCGCTATAGAAAAAGAATATTAAAATACTAGTTTTTTAATACTACTTTTATTATTCGCCTAATATTATTATTTTTAATATTTATTATTAATTATTACCCTAGTTATTACCCTAGAAGAAGTTTAATTAAGTTTTACTACGGTTAATTTTACTTTCTATTTATAAGAATTCCTACTATTAAGTAAATATATCCTAAAATAAATAAAAGTTACTTTTAATATTAAACGAGTAGTTATCTAAATAATTATATAGTCTTTTTATCCTCCTATTAAGATACCTCTTTAATATTTATTAAAGAGGGGCCGGAAAGCGAAGTAATTTAATAACGACTTCTCGGAGTATATTAAATTTAAATAGCCTACTATATAACTACCCTAGATTATTAATAAAATAGTTATAATACTATTTATTAGTATTTTCCGAAGGGATATTAAAGAGCTATATTAATACCTATAAAAAGAATAATCTTTAGAGGACGAATTTAAAAATAAAGAAATTATAACTCCTCCCGAGCCTAAATAACTTACTATAGATTCCGAATAAATAATATAATTTATAAAATCGCTAGAAATTTAGGCTCTTATTATTAGGTTAATAATTAAGATAAAGAAAAACCTAGTAAAACTTTAAGATTTATTAAAAGTAAATAACTTAGTTAGTTAAAATAATATTAATACTAAAATAAGCACCTAAAATAAATTAAAACTCGAAGAGATTAAATTCTTCGACTTTAAGAGTAATAAAAAGGATAACCTATTTACTTTAAAAAAATATATTATATATAAAAATATTTTCGACTTTAAGGATCGCGTTAACGATATAATTAAATAGTACGGCGAAGAGGAGGTATAAAAGTTTTTATTTTTATATTTTAGGGGAGTAGCCCTTAAATAGTTCTCGAATAAACTAAATATTAATACTAAAGTATTAATACGTACCTTCGCTAGCTTTAAATAAATAGGTCGTTTTATTAAATAATTTAAAATAAAAACACTAGAAGTTATATATAAGTTTTATTTTAATAAATATAAATTTATTTAAATACGTATTAATAAAACGCCTAGGTAGTATATAAATAAAATATTTAATCTAACTAGGGCCGCCGATATTCCTAGTGTATATTAATAAATATCTATAATCTACGATTATCTTAATTCTAATTTTAAGTCTTTTATTAATCCGCCTAAACCTAGCGTTTTATTAAATAAATTCCTTAATTTATTTAATACTAAGGAAGAAGCCTAGTTAGGAATAATACGAAATAATAAAATAATTAAATTTCTACCGCCTCCTAAGTTAAAGGGCTTATAATAAAACTAGTAGAATTATTAATAACTTAACCGGTTTTAACTATAGTAGAACTAGTTATTTTAAATTATTTCTTATTAATTTATTAATCTAGTTTATTAGAATATATTAAGTATTCTTTAAACGTAGTAGTAGTTTTATTAAATTTAACCGCTACCTACTTAGTTATAAATTATTAATAATAATATTAGAAATATACCTTTCCCTCCTAGAAATAGAAATCGTCCTAACTTTTAACAGCGCTAAAAAAACCGCGGGCCTATAACCGGTAGTTATAAGTTTAATTATTTCGGGTAATAGTAAATACCCCCTACGTAGGTATATAACTATTTATTATAGAATCGAGGTATAAAAGGATTATTCTTAAGAAAATAATATTATAGAGTTATAAATAGAAGAGTAATTTACGTTTAATATTAATTACGTTAATAAATAGAGCTAGGATTAGTAGTAAAACGATTATTATAATAAATAAAATGAAATAATTAGTTATTAGATAACTATTATCGATACGCTTAAATAAATCGAGTATTATATATATAAAGAGTCGTTCTTTTTTAAAAACGTACTATATATATATTTTAGAAGTTAAGGTTTAGATAGGAACCCTATTAAAGCCTCCTATCCTAAATATTTAATTATATATATTATTTAAAAGAGTAAATAGTCTTTAATAATAAATAAAAATATAAAAACCTATTACTAGATTAAAACGAATAACGAATTACTAAAATAGAAACCTATTATTAAATTAAACTATAACTCTTCTAAAAATACGGGAATAGGATAAGCGTTTAGGAAATATTAATATACTAGTATTCGGGTCGGCCTAAACCCTAGAATTAAAATAAAAAAGGGCTATAAAGATACTAGTTATGAAGTAATTATCGCCGATTATAAATTTATAATATACTTCTTTTTAAAAGCTAGAATCCGTACTATAGTAACCCTACTCTAAATTACCGGTATTAATATTAACTATTATATTATTTCTAAATATATTATTACCTCTTTATACTTCCTTAGGAAAGATAAAAGTAGTAATAAAATAATAGCCGAAACCGCCCCTAAGAAAGTCTATATTATAGATAATTTTAAAGTAAATATATTTATTAATATAGATATTATAATCCTTAAAGAGATAGATATACTAGTATTTTAAAAAATAACCTATATCGGTAACTACGATATAGAGTACCCTATTAACGTTTATTTAAAAGGTATAAGTATGAACCGGCCGGTATATATTATAAAAATAAGAGTTATCCCTCTATAAACTACGATAATTATCGAAGTCTATAAACTTAATTTACTAGTACAAGATTATTTCTTTAAACTAGTAGATACTAACCTATACCTCTTTACCGAAATCGTTAATAATAGAATAAAACGGATAAATATATTAAAATCCCTAGGAATATAAAGCTAGGTTAAGTAATCGAGGTTTAATTTAATAACTACTATAATATTACTATAAGCGATAACGACGTTCGGGAGCTCGTTATACGAAGGCCTCTATAGAAGTATAAAGAAATTTTTATTAAAAACGCTTTTAATAGTACGGTTACCGCTAGTATTAATTTATTACTTTTTAAATAATCTTTAGGGGGTAAAGATATAAAGAACCTAATTAATTCCCGGTCTTCTATTCTATTAATAGAGATAATTATTTTAATAAAGAATAGTATCCTCTTAAACGGTATTACTATTTATAGTAAATAACCGGAGTTAGTAAAGATTATTAATTAATTCTTTATACTTTAGATAGAAGGAGGCTTTATTAATAATCTAGAAAATAAATAAATACGTATACTACTTCGCGCCGACTAAGAAGATAAAGTATTTAAAACGATATATATTTATCCTATAAATAACGAGAGCTAGAAGATTATTAACGAAATCTTTAATAAACTATATATTTAGGGACGGTTTAAATAAATAATATAAACTACTCTATTTAATTTCCTAGTCTTTATTATTTAGATTATAAAATTAGACGGTATTAAAAAGAGTTGTATTATTATTAATATTCGAGGTTTAAATACTATAATTATAATAAACGTCTATTATTTACCTTTATAGAATAATATAATTAGCGCCGTTAAGGATTATTATTAAATTATCGTTATTAACGTCGCTAGTTTTTTCTATTAATAGTGTATATACTTTAAGAATAGATATAAGTTTACTATTATATTATACCGCGGCCAAGAGACTTTTAATATTATAGTAATAAGATTTAAGAACTCGCCTATATATATATAATAATAAATAGACCGGATCCTATATATCTATAAAGTATTCGCCCGAGTATATATCGATAATATTATAGTATTCTCTTAGACCCTCGAGGATTATATTTAGTACCTATATACTATATTTTTCTTATTCGTTAAATTTAATATTTTAATTAACCCTAAAAAGGCGTTTATTAGTTATTTATTAATTATACTATTTAACTAGAAAGTTAACTCGTTCGGGCTATTAATTTCTAAAGAAAAATTTATAATTATTAAATAACTAGCTTTTCTTTAAATACTAGTAATATTTAAAACGTACCTAGGAATAACTAGTTAGTTAAGAGATTATATTAAAGATTATACTACTCTAGCTAGGCCTTTATAAAATAAGAAAACCGCGTTATTAAATAAAATACCCCTTATAAGTATTTAATAATAGGAATATATTAAAAAAATTAGTTTTAAATTACCTTCCTTATAGGAGATCCGTTTATTTAAAGTTATTTAGAACGCTCTTTTTAAACCTTCTTTTTTATATTACTTTAATAATAAAAAAGAATTATTTATCGATCTTAATATTAGTAAAAAATTCGGTTACGGGGCTATAATTTATTATATTATAAAAGAACTAAAAAGCCTCTATTTTAATTAAAAGTAAATTTAGCTTATTCTTTTCCTTAACCGACTTTTTAAAAATACAGAAATTTATTATTAACCTATTAAAATAGAATTAATAGGAATAATATAAGTATTTATTAAAATTAAATATATAGTCGAATTAACCCCGAAGACGGTTATCTATATTAATTATAAAGTTGCGCTTAGTATAATTAAATAAATAAATATAACTACCTTATTTATAATAAAGATTAATTTATATATCGTACGGGCCTTAGATTATATTTAGTATTTTTAAAATATAGAGATCCGTTATAAATTTAGTGTTAAATATATAGTACTAGATACTCTATCCCGACTATATTAAAAGAACGTAGTTAGGGACTTTTTAAAAAGCGAGCTAGATATACTCTAGGTATATATATATAAAGTTTATATATTAATAGAAATAAATAGATAGTTTAAATAAGAATTATTTTAAGAGTACTAAAATAACGATTTTTAAATTAAAATAAATTATATATTTAACTATAAAGTAGAAACCGGCGAGGACGTTATAGATCTTCTATTTTCGAAAGGGGGTAACGGCTTAATATAGTACACTAATAATTTAATTATTAATCGCGTATATACGCCGGAGCGCCTATATATACTTTCTTTATATATTAAAATTTTATTTAACGTCGTATATTCTAATTTATATATAGGAAGATATAAATACTATAAAATAATAACTAAATATTAATATATATATAAACTAGATAAAAAGCTAGGGGAGTATTTACGATATTATTTATAATATTAATTATTCGGTACTCCTAGATATAAGTTTTATAAAGTATTATAATTTATTCTTATATCGCCCTCTTCTTTTTATATAATTTTTATTAATTTTATCCTAACTTTACCCCTTTCGTAGGAAGAATTCGATAAGATTATAATTATTATATATAAATTTTCCCGAAAGGTAACCGCGATTCTAGGAAAATTAATATAAAAAGTAGAGTAATAGGTAGATATACTTTTACGTTATTTATATTTAATAAACTAGGGTATTCCGAAGGTTATTCTTTCCGACCGCGACTATAAATTTATAAATACTTTATAAAAGGCTCTATTTAATAAATTTAGGATAAATTCAATATTCTCTACCGCCTATTATTTATAAACGGATAAATTAAGCGAGTATATAAATTAGATTATTAAAATTATATTATGATTTTAAATTATTATTTTATAAAACCCTAAAGCCTAAAAAGAGATACTACTTTTTATAATTATATAATATAATAATATATTTTCCTAGCCTATTAATTATACCCTAAATAAAATAGTTTTCGGTTTTATTATTAATAACACGTTAGACCTAGGAAGTTAGGAGAATACTATTTTATTAAAAAAATTAATATATATTTAAACTTCGGATATAATTACCTTTATTTAAATATACGATAAAGAGTATTATAATCGTATTTATTACCTCTAGTATTTTCGTAAAGAGGACTAGGCTTTACTACGTTTATATACAGATTATAATATTCCGGTAAATAAATTTACTAGTCGTAAATATAATTAATAAATAACTAATTTATTTAAGGTTTTTAATTATATCGGTAGATTTATATACCGCCTTAATATCTCGGGAAATTAGAAGATTTATAATATATTTTTAATAATATAACTAGAGTAGTACCTACCGCCGGATTAAGACCCTTTTAAATATCCACGGCCTACTAACTTTAGAGTAGTAGAAACCGAGCGAGATAATTTAAAACTAGAATAAAAACTAGAGTATATCCTCGATAGTTATATTATTAAAAAGGGGAAGAGTTACGCTACCGAATACCTTCTATTTTAAAAAAAACTAGGGATTTATATAAAATTATTAGATAAATACTAAGAATATTTTCGCGGACGAATTTATTAAGGAATATAAATAATAGATTAGATATTAAGTTAAATTCTTCTTCTAAAGTCGATAATTCTAGAAATATAATTATATTTCTTTTTTATATTATCGCCCTTTACCTACCCTTACTAGGAAATAACTATTATATTAAATTTATTTATCGAGCTCTATTTAAAGCACGGGTACTATAATAATATTAAGAGAGTATTATATCGAGAATTAGTAAAATTACTCTTTAATAGTTTTAAATTATTCGTTTAATCGTATATAGAGCTATATAACCCGAATATCCTAATAGTATATTATTTATATACTTCTTTATATAGACTTAGGTATATACCCTTTATTATTACTATTTCTTAATTAAATAGTATATTTATAAGGGAAAAAGCTTCGGATAATATATTAATTATATAACTATTTAGCCGAATCGGGACTAGCTCCGCGCTAAAATAATTTTAATTTTAAAAATATTATTAAATAACTTTCCCTAGCTAGCTAGATTTATACTAAGACTTTATTTTTCTAATATATATTTAGGGCCCTAGTCCTTTAGTATTAATACTTTTATAATATTATATATATATACCTCTATTTTATTAATATTATAGTTTTTATTATTAATTATTTATATTATTTTTATACCCCCCTATCGCCTTATCTCGCTATCGCGATTTTAAAAACTTTACGGCTCTACGCTAAATTTTAAGACTCTACGGGCCTACCCGTAATTAGTCGATAATTTAGAATATATATTTCTTATTTATTTACTTTTATATATAAACGTTATTTACGTTATTATTTACAATACCCTATATAAATATATTAACGAGGGCGTTAATTTCTTTCTTTTAAAAAAGGCGATTTATTATAGGGTAGACTTTAATAGGAGTATTATTATAAATATCTATTAAAACGGCGAGCTAAGTCCTACCGCTAACTCTATCGGGACTAGGGTAATATTAAGATTCTAATATATTAAAACCAAATCCTCTATAGAATAATAAATATCTTTTATATTATTTACTATTATATTAACCCCTTATCAATTAATTTCTAAATAATAACTTTTATTTATAATTATAATAATAACGACTAGTACTTACTAATATATAATAATAAAATATTAGAATTTATACTTTAGGGTTACCTCCCGTATTTATATATTTATAAAATATTAAGAGTATTTATTTAAATAATTATAAGCGAGCGCCGATAAATAATATACTTTATACTTTTAATTTAATATAGCGCTATAGGTTAAAAGTTTATATATTTATTATTAAATTTATATCTATATAAAGTAAACTTAAAATAAATATTAACGTAGATTATATAAATAAATAATAGTAATAATATATTACTAGTACTCCCGACTAACTCTAAAATTTATAGTATATAATAACTCGATATAAATATTATTAATTTAAATAGATATTTATATTAAGGAGATAATTCTCCTTTATAAAAAAACGAGAATAAATAATCTTTAAACCCGACGATTATATATTAATTATTTATATAGGGTCACCGCTCTCTTTCTTTATAATTATAGCGACGAATAAAAACTCTTTAAAGACTATTAGTACCGGTACCGACGATAAAGATATATAATAAATACCGGTAATAACGATATTAATATTAACTCGGTATAAAGAGTACTAGTATAGAGGTTAGAAAAGATATTCTTAGGGTAGCTAGGCAAGCTAGTAGGCCCTATAAATACCGGGATAATAGCGTTAGCGTAAGCTTTTAAACTTTAAACTTTTAGAACGTTTAAACTTTTGGTACTAAAGGAATATAAACATCGCCGTATATAACACTAAGGGATCATTTTGGGCGCACTAAGGGATCATCATTATTATTTATAGTGGGGGTAGAGCCTATTAGGGGCTTGACCTTGTAGATAGTGTAGACCCATTCCGGGGCTGGGAAGCCCGGAGCGCCGCTACTCTGGCTGGGCCCTAGTTGCCTTTTACCCCTAGTTGGGCTCCAGTATGACCGAATCAATCAATCAATCAATCGACTTCGCACCTAATCTCGTCTAAATGTTTTTGTCCACCGATTGTAACATCTATATAGTCTAGATAGTTTTATCTGGGAAAGATCATAACTATACTGATCAGCGCGACTGTTTTGGCTTATGTACTAAGGTATATGTAGATGTAGTATGGTTATGTAGGTGAAAATACGTGGTTTTGGATTGGACTTCAACCTTTGGTCAGGGAGTCACCATTTCTACGCTTTCCCCCTTCCACAGAAGACAATGCCGAGTGCGAGAGGAACAGGCCTAAGAGACCATCTAATCAGCAGCTCGGCAGAAATGGTGTAGAAGATGACGAGTCCGGATCACAGCTTGCGGACATGTTTTTATCGAATCGAAGTCTTCTGGAAGACAGTCTTAAAGAAAATATTGAGTGCAGATTTGTAGAAATGCGACCTTTGCAACGCAGCGAGAAACGAGCTGCTACTGCAAAAAGGCATTATTCCTCACGATAGTCTTTTATCCCTCCACCTGCTCGGCTCTGAGCGTCGCACGTCTTGTTACGTATGTCGCTGGTTTGTAACAATTCAATTAGCTACACTGAATCAGGAAAGGTCGCAAACCCGCACAATAAAATAGATCCCAAGCCAATCAAGATAGAAATAGTTGTGTAACGTGAAAATGTTCAGCTTAGACTGACAAAGGTCTTTGCCCGCCAATGTCTTTTTGCAATTGCACTTTCTATGAAGATAGAACGGAAATGGGGTTTCGCAGCTGACCCAGTATTGATAGTCGGATTGAGTATGAGGACGATGAGAGTCTGCCTGTTCATGACAAACTACGCATTTGGCTGCAATATTGTGGTAAGTGCCGCAATATCGAAGCAAGTTCATGGTTGTGGAGATGACTTCAGGTAGACAAAAGGAGAGATAAGGCTGCGGAACCGCCCAGTTCACGACTCAGCTTGGCCGATTTGCAGAGTGGCCTCAATCGATCGCCTCTCAACGAAGTTATCCTTTTAGAGATGGCGTGTGCACACAAATCCAAGTCGCGTAGATCTAGGATGATGTTGGTGGGCATCGCGATAGAAGTGCTATCCGTTCGGTGTGCAGCATGGGAGTGACTTTGGACCTTGCCCGAAAGAGATTCCACTCAAGCAGAGACTCGGGAGCTATGGCTGTTACTCACTCTATGATCTATCTATCAGAAAGCTCCGACCTTTAAGCGCTGGTCACCTCTTCAATCTCCAAAGATTACTGGTAGAGGACAATGCGAGCTTTGGTAGATACCAGCGTAACGGTAAGCAACAAGGTGTTCGCGTGGTCCGATCCCAAAGCCAAACAACGCTCAACACAGTCCCAAACATCATCGATGACACCAAAGAAACACGTGGGTAGATGCTGTGACTAGTTTGATCTTCGAGCTGCTAAGTTAGAGTTGCAAGCTCAAATGTGTCACCTCCCCATTCTGAAAACTGGCTCTCATTATCAAGTAGCCATGTCATTGAAGATAAGCGAGCAGGTATCACTATGAGGTGGACGAGAATGATTGGCCGGTTCGATGTTGAACACTGGCTCGATTAGTCATAGGTGCTCGGCTTTGTTCAACATCAGTTTCATATAAACCCTGCTTCCTACAACTTCGTTTCCTCTTCCCTTTGACTCTGGCACCTTCGGTCAAGAATCACCAGAGTCTGCTCCGCTACAAATACTGATACATAACATCAGATCGACATCATTTTCACTTGGCACGATCGAGGACTGCCTCTTCCTGATACCAACCATGTCTTCCTTAGAATTTGACACTCTTAGTGCAACTGTCCTCCCTGGCATAAAGGTCCCGCCGCCAACTCCCCACTCCCACGCACAGATGGAGGACAGCCTCCCTAGCCTTATCATTGACCACGATCCCAGTTTATCAACCTCCACACTCACAATAACCAAGACCAACGGTGTTACGAATGACAGCAGTATCACTTCACCCCAAGCAACCACCATAGAAAGTGCCTCAGAGCCCGTCCTGTCCCAGGAATGCAATTGTGGCCAACAGCACACCGAATACTGTCAGCCAGATCCGTACGTTGCGAGACTTGTGTATCACTTCCTGTCATCCACAGCAAAGCCTGAATCACAGTTCATCAACGTCCATGAGTCTCAAGTACTCGCTTGCCCAGCCTTTGCCCCGGCGTCCTCGATCAGGCTCAGAGTAGCTGCAAACCTGATCCATATTGAGCCCGGTCACAATGTTGATGACATTGGTCACCCAAACTACAAGTGCTTCTGCCTTGCATGGGTAGCACGAAACATTGGCACTCGTGGCTGTAACGCTGCTTTTGACTTCTACCGTACCAAAAACCCCACGGTCACCAGTCTGGAGAATGAAGACAAATGGATCCAAGCGCAAATCTTGATCATGGAACGCATCGTCGCTGCTCAGTGGAAGGCGTATAATGAAATTCTGGTCGAAGCTGGGTATTTCATGTGTACACAAGGGACTGTCAAAGACAAACGTGACATCTTCGAAGACGACAAAGGCCATTACCAACCATGGATGAGGGGCAAAATTTTGAAAGCAATCGCAGCTGCGGCGCTAAAAGCCTTCATCGAGATCGACATGGACATTATGGAGAAGCCAGAGCCTTCAACATACCTTGCTTTTCCCAAGAAGCCCGAGGCTGTACCCGCCGCAGCTATTACACCTCACTTAGTCGAACAAATTTCGGCCTTGGAAGTCTGGGACCATCCGGCCTTCTATCCATGCCAGTGTAAAGACATTGGGGCAAAGCATATTGTTGATGAAGAGATCGAGACTGCTCAGTATCGATTGTATCGCGGCTGGGAACCATTGCTGGAAGAAGATTGTGCCTTACATCGAGCCCAGCAGAAGGCGTTGAACTTCATCTCCCAGGTTGGGCAATCCGCAAAACAGGATATCATTGAAGACGGTGATAAGCAACATACTTGCGGAAAGAATGACAAGACGCATTTCAAGCAGTGGATGCATTGGCACGTGGAATGGAAATGCTATAATGCTAGGAGGGAGTTCGAGGAAACCATGCTACAGCATCCACAACGAGAGAGCAAGCCGAAGACTTCCAACAGAGAAGCTGCACGTTATGCCGAAGCTGAAGAGGAACGACTTCAAGCTATCGCTCGCAAAGAATCCTTCCTACCTGATGGTGTTTGGACCATCCTTGATTCTTGGATGGATGGACGTATGCCCTATGAAGGCTGCGAATGCATGGTGTGGGGTACTGACAAAATCATGAACGAAGTTCTCAACCAATCTGTCAAGAAAACCGGCTGTATTCCCAACGACTGGCTCGCGTACTTGATCGATACTGTCCACGAGGCAACACTCCTCGCCTTGAAAGAGATTAGAGAGACTACTTACTATCTCTCCGAAGAATCCCACGCAGGTGCTGATAATGCGAAAGACCACTTCCCCGAATGGCAGCAGTCCATGATAAAGGCGATGGCCAAGAACGCTGCCACAATAGCGGAGAAGCGGATCAAAGCTGAAGGCGCAGTTTCTGGTGCAGCGGCCAAAGCAGCCAACAAAGACGCTCAGCAACGTCTTCAAGCAGCTAGGAAAGCCCAAGCTGGGTTACCGGACGATTATGTGTGGTGTGATTCTAATGATATTCCAGATTCTAATCTGCAAGAGATCGTGGCTGACAAGGCATACGAAAACTCTGCCTAAAGAAAGGGGCGAAGGGAGCTGTAGTTTGGGTTTGCATTTGAGCGTGATAGTCAAGTCAATGCATTCCCCTTTGCTTCTATTTCAGTTTTCCGATTGGGAGATGTTCTCTGAGATGCATGATCAAGCCTCTCTGACTGGCAATTGTTTCCACTTCCCAGCAATTGATAGTGAATTTTAGCAAGACAACAACACAAAATATTCCTCCTATACGTGCTCTCCATGGTGTAGACTATTCCATTGAAATAGGCTTAGGGCCTCTGAGAAGTATAGCTTGGCTAGCTTTAGGCCCTATCCGAGTGTCCGAAGTTCCCATCATGGGGTTCATACCCAAAGAAGGCATTTTACAAGTCTTTTTCACCATGCCTTCTACTACTATTATCGAAATGCTATCTGAATTCAAAAGGTACCACTCAGTCATTATATATACCTAGTAACATGTGAATCATGTTTATACATACTTTAGCCATCTTAATGCAATGCGCCGATCCTCTGTACCGTAGCACTTGTCGTCGAGATTTTGAAGCAGCCTGAAAATGCCACCATTCTGCCTTGATTGAATTTCGATATTGCTAGGATTTACACCTTTGCAAATCCAATTGCCCCTGTCTTCCCTCTCAACTCGCGCCCAATGCTGCGCACTCTTGGATCCTCTAAGCTCACTTGCACCATGCCCCTCAGACCCCTCACCCCTCCACCGCCTACAATCTCCATCCATCTTGCCTCTCCGCAGACATATACCATCGGTCCGTAAGCGAAGGAAAGGATCTCATCACCCTAAATGTGACAACCACGTTGCACCACCCGATCCCAATCACCACAGACGCTCGCGGACAGTTTCGCTCCAGTACCATTCTAGGAGACACGTTTTATTTCGAACACTTCGAGGGGGTCGACCTCACCACCGGTACCGTGCTCGAGATGAGTGGCTATGAGCAATTGTGTGATCCCGGAGCCACGATAAGGCCGGATCAGGGTATTACTTTGATGCTGGGGAGGCCATTAGTGACGAAGTAATTCTTCGATGAGATGAGTCCGCTCTGTGATCCGCTGGTGAAGGCGGAGAGTGGGCATGAGTACAGGTTGAGGTTGAAACCGCAGGGGGTACGCTGGGTTGGGGGTACGAAGCAGGACTTGTTTGAGGGAAGGGAATTTCTTAGGACAGACGAATTGCCCAATGTGACACCTATAGAGCTGGAGTCTGACGACTAGCTAGTGGTCAAGGTAGAGGATTGACATGCGCTTCTCTGCTTCTGGGCGGGCAGGAGGCCTGATGAGACTCAAGGATCAAGATAGTAGAGTTGAAAAGACACCCACCCATTGCTTCATTAGAGCGGTAATGCTCGCATCTAGTATGCCCTACGCACAAAAGAATCTAGCCTCCAAACCATGATATACACCGTGCCCAATCGTATGTTTTCTAAAAGACACATGAAGAACATATCAACAAAAAGAGCCGTGATTGTACAAATTCGAAATAAACAAGACTTCCCAGCTGCATCAAGTTAGACCAGAGGCAGTGATAACCCTCCAATCCCTAGTATCGTAGCTTCCCAACAATGGAGAACGTATATGCCGTCTCCGCTTCACTCTTCATCTATCAAAAGAGTCAGCACTTTCCTGCTTCCCCAACCTGGAAGCTCAGACTTACCTGTATCATATAAACCTGCGCCCTCCCACCCACCACACCACCCTGAGCATTCACAACACCCAACTCCCCATTCGGCCCCACAACATCCTCCCACACACTTAATGCAATCCCCGTTCTAGCCACCCTCTCAAAGCAGCTTTCTCCCAGCTGCACATCTAGAAGTACCTCTCCCTTTGTCTTGCCATGAACAACGATTCTCTTCTCGTTGCCACCTTGATGGCCCCCATTGCTGGTCGGTCTACCATCAGGTTCCACATTCATGCTCTTCTCAGGCCGCATAATAGTCAGCTTGGCGCTGCCCATGTCCCGCCACCTCGACGCCGTCTCGCGGGTGTACAGTCGAATCTTAGCGTTACTGAGACCGATGGGTGCATCTTTGCCTGCACTGATCATCCCAGGCGGAACAGGCGAGCTCGTACCACTACCACTCGAGTTATCAGAGCTGGTGTAGATGCTATTTGCTCGACTACCCTCGCGAGAAGTGATAGTACTGCGAGAGATATTGAACATGCCACTCGCACTGCCTCTGCCAAATCGTCTCAGCGCAGAAAAAGCACTCGACATGCTGCCAATACTGCTTTCGCTAGGAGCGATACTGGGCGTAGGCGCACTACTGGCACGGTAGCTGGAGGATCGACCAAAGCCGCCGAACCAGCTACGTCGGGAACCGCTGGCATTTGTGCTGGCGCGGCGATCGGTGCCAAACGAGCTGCCCGACGCGCGTGCGTTCTGGAGAGCGATAAAGGTCGGGTTGTTGATGCGGGAGTGGTTGATCAGGGCGTAGAGGGCTTCGCATTCTTCCGGGTTGCGGGATCGGAACATGATGTTATTGCCGGATGTGATTTGTGACTGGGGAGTCGGAGGTGAGCGGATTGATATGTCGAGAGCAGTACCGCGGCGAAGGGGAACGAGAGGGGTTAGCTCAAGGGCGACTAGAGGCCGGTCACCCTGTACCTCGTCGTTTTGGCTTGTAAGATTGGATGCCATATCCGAGAAGGCATCTGCGTCTGTTACGGGAGTTGAGGCAGAAGGGGGTACAATGCTCGAGTGAGCAGCCGACATCTCGTAGGCTTCTATGAGGCCTGGTGTGATGACAACACTGCATTCATCTGGGTGCAAGCTTTGCCAAGACCCAGTGTCTGACCATGAGAAAATTGACGCAATGGTCTTGGTAGCCTTCGTAGGTTGGGGAGGCACTGTCTTATAAGGAGCTTGGGAGGCCGATTCCGAAGGCTTGATAGTGCTGGCTGGAGTTGGCTGTACAGACGCCCTGGGAGAGTTTCTCGGATTGGAGAATCGTTTCAGCGTGCCTAGAGGCATTAAGGGGGTTGGAGCGTCTCCATCCTCGAGTTCTTCGTCATCAGACGAATCTGATACGGACGTGGCACCATGGTGTTCCACTGTAGAAGCGCCTGAATCAGAAGAACTTTCCGAGGCGGTGGATGGCTCGTATTCATGCTTCAACGGGGAGGAAGATCTTCTTGGCTTGACTTTATTGCTGGTGAGGATAGGCGCCTTCTTGCCGTCAAGCTGGACCGGGCTTAATGATCGATGAGCTGGGGTAGCTGGAGGCGATGACTCTTGCCTCTCGCTTGATTTTGAAGATACAGGACGCTTCTTAGTCAACTTAGATGGAGAGTGTGGTTGTTCATCGACCACAGGTGATGCCCACTCAGGCTCTGCCTCTGGCTCGGCGATGGGTGTTGAAGGTGGGCTGTTCTGCCTTGCTTTTGGAATATACGGAAGCTCCATCGAGGGTACCGATGAGCGAGAGCGATGGTTAGGCGGCCGAGCATCCTTGCACGGGTCCTTGGGACTGCTTCCCAAATACTCATCTCTTGGCTGGGGCGACAGAGATCGCAAGCCTTTGGGACTCGGCGAGGCATCTTTTGTACGCTCAGAAATACCCTGGGATGATGCATAAGGTTCGTCCTGCTGGCGAGATACATCCTGAGATTTCGGACTTGACGGCGAGGCATTGCCAGGTCTCGAAAGCCTCTTCGCCCTGGCACGCTTCAGCCCAATGGAATCACTAGTACCACTTAGACCGAGAGCTTCTTTGAAGCTTCGAGGGGTTCGAGCTGGTTCAGCAGGCGTCGGATCACGGGTTCGAGATTGGCTTGGAAGTGAGCGAAGATCATTGACCTGTTCCACATAATTCGTTGATTTCGATGGCGTAGTCGGCAATTGGTCTGGAGACTGCTTCTGTAACTTCGGGGATTGCCGTGAATATGGGGTCAAAGGCGAGCTTGAGGGTTTAAAATTCCTCGTTGGCTCTTCCCAAGCCTTGGAAGCAGTGTTTGCCTGTTCACCAATGGGAACCTCGACTTCACTAGGACTCGGTGTCCTGCTTTTACTCGGGGTAGTAGGAGCCAGATTAGGCTCAAGGCTTGAAGACACTGCTGAGCCTGGAGCCGATTTTGTCCTTTGATCCTTACTGAGAAAGCTCTGAGATCTCAAGATTCTAGGGGGCACAGGTGTTAGGCCGAGCATCTGAACCCACTCGAAGCCTACTTGCTCATCCTCAGATCGCAACGAGAATAGCTCCTGCCATTCGGATCCTGTGTCGCCAGTACCTCGGATCATGACGACAATTTCGCCCTTCAGATCACCATTGCGAGCAGATACACGACCGAATTGCACGGGTGGGAACAGCAGCCAGCGCCCTGTCTCATCGACTTCGCACATTAGTAGATCACCGCCTTCTGTAGCAGCCGAAGCCTCATCACGGATCAGGAGCTCCACCCGGCAGTCTACGCGTTGCCCACTCGAATGCTGTAGTGCAAGATTGAAATGGTCTCGAGCTCGCACACGTCGTGTTCGGTCTATTATAACGCCTGTCAAAGGAGCGAGGGTTCTCGGGTCTCGGGCTCTCGTTGGGTCAACGTTTGAAGCTGCTTCATCTTCTAGTCTTGCACGCTCCTCATTCGAGCGTTGCCGAGCGTCCTCGACCAATTTTTGGTATTTCGTTGCAAGTAATTCTACTTCCGTAGAGGGCTTGATGAAATTGATCCCCTTCAGTGTCTTCTGCAAGTACTTCAGCCTGACCAGCGGTCTCTTGAGCAGGAAGGCAACGTCGACCCTTTCACCGTCTCCGTTCACCACATCACCCTTCTCGTTCCTGGGTAGACCGTCGTCTAAGGCTTGGGCATTCTCAGCAGCAGGAGCGAGATTGACTACGACGTCTTGGAAGCCCATGCGCCAAGCTTTCAAATATTCGGTATACACCCTCTGAGCTCCATGTGCCCATGTCAGTAATGCATTAGGTTCATCCTGCGGTACGCGTTGATGCAATTTCTTTAACCGTTCAAGCGCGATGCCCATGTCTACAATCGGTCTTGTAAAATTCGGATCGTCATGACCCTGGCCAGAAGGTCGGAAAAGCCCTGCTGCCACAGCAGAGTCCGACTTAGACAGAACGCACGTCAAGAGGACCGGGATGACTCCATCGACCAAAGTTCGGAGCTCACGCATGTACTTGCTCTCATCACTCGCTAGCTCTTGCATGAGATCCGTTATCGTGGCCGTAGCAAGTCTGCTTCGGTTAGTGCGGATACTTCGAGCTGATTGGATGCTCTTGTTCCCAGCTTTTGGTAGTGATAAAACCGAAATAAGGTCCGCATGTTTGGTGAGCCGGCTGGTGTTTCGCTTGAGGGAGTTGGGATCGAATTGGTCCCTCGCTTCATAAGTAGCTTCGTCTTCATTAATCGGAGGATGCTGTAACGTTCGTTCAGAAAGCTCAGACACAGAAGGAGGTGCAACACCCGATCTAGTATTGAACGTCTCAACAGATGCGATCGTAGAAAGGCGATGCGACCCCGTCGATGGAAACGGGCGTTTAATATTGAGTCCAGGCGGCCTCATGTGGTAGTTTGGATCTGGTCCTTCGACAGAGGATGTCGTGACATTCGATGACAAGGCCGAAGCAGCATCTCCATCTTGACTTGGTTCTCGAGTAGCAGTCGACTCTCGTCGCGCGTGAAGTGGTGTAGACAAGCTCTTCCTTGCCGACCGTCTTTTGAGCGACGATGGTGAAGTTTTTGGACTTTCTTGGACTAGGTCTACGAATTTTGTTGCAGATTCAGTACCTCTACCCGAACCTGACAATGCAGAATCTGAGTCGAATCCGGCAGGAAACGGATTATCCTCGTAGATTGCAGAGCTTGGGATCCTCCTCTTTCTCCTGCTCCCAGTGAACGCTCTTCTTGTGCCATCCTTCGTGTCCAGAGCGTCCCATATCTTATTCGGATCCGCGACTGGTATTTCTTGTGGACCTGACTTTCGTTTGTCAGCTGACGGTCTCAGGGGTTCCACGATCTCGATAGGAGGTTCCTCTGCGTCAAGGAAAGGATCTGGAGTTTCATTCAACCAGGCCTCAATGCTTGGCACCCTCGGCGCAGGAACAACTTCCGGAGCCTGTTTTGTAAAGCGCCTTCCTGAGTCCCCAAATACCTGGCTCAGGATTCCGCCCTTGTGTGACCTGATGCTTCCTCTTCCGTCTGTCAAGGCGCCAGAAGCGGGCGAGTCGTCCGGATCTAGTGCTTTCTGAGCACTGCTTCTTCGTTTCGCGGAGTTTTCTTTGGCGCTTGAAGGACTGGTCCTTAGTAACTTTTCGGGAGTCGGATATTTTTCCTGTCTAGGTCCTTCAGGGGGAGGAGGAGGGCTGGCATTTGGTGATTCCAACTCACTTCCACTACCTCTTTCGCTTACCGAATGCTCACTTTTCCGCCGTCGCCGAGGTCGCTCAGAATGTCTTTGCGATCCAGGCGGGGTGTTATGTGTTCGGATTCCATTGTCACCTCCAATACTATCTATCTTGGGCATTCGCCTCTCATCCTCCCGCATCCGTTTTTCGTCGGTCTTCGAGCTTGAGATGGGCTTGACTCGGATCCCATCATCTAGAAGCGCCCGTCCTGGTGTAGTATCCTTTGTAGCTCTTGATGATTTTGTGCTTTTTGGAGGACTTCTCTTCTTTCGCCAATGCGCATCGCTCACGATGCGTTTTGCTGGGGCGCTTCCACTTCGACTCCGATCACCTGCCTCTTCGTCGAATTTGCTGGTCCTTCTCCCGCTTCGGCTGGAGGTAGCCTCATCACGATTTCCTTTGTTGCTCCTCGAGGGAGTTCTGAGTTCATGTTTTGGCGTCCTTACTTTTGTAACCGATATCTCCGGCTGCTCTTCCTCCCCACCGCCGATATCGACTGCGTGTACTACGCCTCCGCCTTGGGCCTGCCATTGTCGTACCCTGTCTCGGACCGAATTATTGTCGTAGACACTGAGAGGGGTCCCGACGTCGATTGGCTTGGTTTTCGAGGGCGTTATGCTGTCACCGCGGCGGCTTGGAAAGCGACTTGGGGAAGAGGGTAGAGACATTGGGCTCTAATGAGTTTTCAATTGAAATTTCCTGGCATGTCTGAGAGATAAGCCGATGGGATTCGAGGCATGCACTTGGCGGGAATTGCTTAAGTGGTATTGTACGCGTACTGTTTATAAACCTTTTGCAAACTTCATCGGCGGTATTGACTAGCCAAGGGATAGGGCCTGGGAATAGTATGTCAGGCGGTGTGAAGTTATACCTAGACTCCCAGCATTTTGTACTGCTTATGCGACGTCTCGAGGTAATCGGGTGTTCTGAATCAAGATCTTGGAATGCGATACGTTGCCAAGACTTTTTTGAATCGAGTTGCATAGCAACGGCGCTAAGGAGCGGCTCCAATGTTTCCTTTAACCATCCAGTGTTTACTCCACCAATTAAATCTTCATCCTGGGCTCAACGCATCAGTGAATACACGACTGTGCACGGGAGCTTTCAATGAAGGTGCAAGTTGTTTAAGGGGTTGCAAGATGTGTATCATTGATTGAAGAGCAGTCCATAAACAATGCAAGCAGGGTTTTGTACTGCCACATCGTGCATGATAGCCGTTACAAGCCTTCTTTTCTTTTGCTTTCAATTCGCTATACAAATCCCAATACGTTCATTCATCAACGCTCTCATCAAAATCCAGCCCATAATCTGCTCCAGAACCTACTGAGCCAACATCTTAAGCCCGTAGCTTAGAAGTGTAATTCCCGACGTCCTGTAGTCACCCAACCTCTCATACCTCCCAGTCTATTCTCGAACATACACCGGTGCCTTAACAAGCACACTCCTACTCCTTACCTCAATAGCCATGAACGTTGAAAATCGAACTCTCTCTTCCTTTGGCGGCCCCTGCTGCTGTGGCGGACCCTGTGGCAACGTTTGGCTGCCAGGCAGATTAGAACCACCCGTAATGCTCCCCTTCTTAGTCCCAGAACTACCCATCAAACCACCAAACATACCCTTCTTTTTTCCTTGCACAGACTGTTGCTGTTGCTGCTGCATTGCCGCCTCTTGTTTTGCGGCTTCTTCGCCGCTGGCGCCGGTGCTAACTCCTGTATCTTTACTTTCGATGGAACCAGTGTCCTCGGTCTGCTTGGACACCGAACTGGCTGTGTCGCCCTCAGGCCCATCGCCAGGATTTGTCAAGGCAGGGAGCCCCGTCTCGACTTTCATGTACACTTCGTTTAGGACTGCACCAGGGGTGACATACTCAACAAACACATCACGACTTTCCATCGGTAGGTTGGCTGCGATGCCAACTGCCAGCTCAACGATCATACTAACTCCTCCCTCAAGACCAGGCGGTGGCGGATCTTTGAGCATCATCAACAAGGTGTTTGTTAGCTTCTCAACCAGATTTTCTGTAAGGGTGTTGCGATTTTCTGTCGCTTGAGGCGAAGCAAGGACCTCTTGAAGGCCGTCTAAGGTACTAAGACGCCAATTTGAAATCCTGGCGAGTAGAGCGTCTTTTTCTTCATCGGAGGGCGTGGGAGCTGCAAAGCGGCGGAGGTTCTTCTCTATGATTTTCAGTTGTGCAGAGAACGCTGGGTCGAGCGCCGGGTGGAAATAGCGTTCTAATATCTCGTCTACAAGCCAGCGGGATATACATGCACGACCAACAGCGGTCATCTCCTTTGTCGGCTGCGTGGCAGCCTCCCGGTTGACGTGGGGTGCGAGCCACGGCGGAACAGAGCGCCAGTCACGGCGAATGTTGAATGCGAGGTTGTTGATAGCCCCATCGAGACGTTGGAAGCGATTAGAGTATTCGTTGTCGTCGAGTGATGTTCGAGATTGGGCGAGGCGTTGGTGGGCGAGTGTGTTCTGAAGTTGCTGGACCTGGGCTTCCTTGTCGAAGTAGTATTTCTTGACCTTTCGATATTTTTCCTCTGTAGGAGTGCTATTTAGCGAGGGGACGAAAGAGATGCAAAGTACCATAAGAACTTTGACGAGAATGTATGCATACGTAGTTCATCATGCCGTGCGAGCAATTGTCCAGGTTCAAGAGTCGACAAATCATCTCTAGATCGGCTCGGTGGAGGCGTGCTCCGCCCTTGATCACTATGTTGTTGCGCCATTGGCGAAGGCTGAGCGCTGCCTCTATAACTTTGACCCTGTGGGGCTAGCTGGGCACTGTATTGTGGGGGCGCATTCGACGGCAAGACTTGTCCCTGCTGGACACTCTGACTATAGGGCTGATAGACTCCTCCTTCTCGGCCTGAGGGCGTCTGACTCTGCTGGGTTGACTCACTCGAGCGTCGGTTTGGGGGAGGTTGTTGCGTTGGCGGTGGACCCATTGAGCCTTGCGCACACGAAGGTTCTTGATTCTGTCCTTGTTTGCTCAGATAAGGTTCTGATGTTCGTGGATGGTGTAAATGGGGAGGTGGTTCAAGGGATTGTTGCGATGGTGGTCGGTTATTCAGGTCCGGGTAATATTGATGAAGTGGTTCGTGTGGGGCTCTGTGAGCGAATAGATGGCTCGACGTTGATGTTGCCGAGGAAGGCGAAGGATGATAGGATGAAGGAGTCTGCTGCGATTCACCACGCCAGTGTTTCTGCACTTGTTGAGTAGTCTTCTCCCACGACGACTGGTGTGACCCTTCTCTTTCCAAGGGATACCGGCTGCTAGAAATTGATGTCCCTCCTAGTTGCGAGGTCTTTCCGTGAATATACTCCTCGTGGGTAACGGACGGTGGAAAGGCTGGGGATTTCAAGGGATCTTTGTCTGGAGGTTGGGGGCTGCTGGCACTATAGTATGAGTGCGTAGTATGTAGACCTGCTCCACCTCCGTCGTCCTCTTCTTCTTCCTCTGCAGGGGGTTCTGATGTAGACCAGCGTTGTTGAGTATTGCGGACTCCTGCGTCTGCATATGTCTGTGGATCTATCTGCTCTTTCCTCCTCACAGAGATAGATCGCCCGAGCTTTTGTGCTGGCGCGCCTGTGGCTTTTCCAGAGTCTTTCGTGGAAGACGAAGTCCCAAGACCAAAGAACCTTCGTTTCTTGGGTTCTGCTTTGTGTGCTGGTGGAGGCGGTCCTTGTGGTCCTTGATGATAGTATCTGTCTGGATTGTCTTCAATGGCCGATGAAGGTGTAGAAGCACTGTTGTGAGGCGCGACGAGGTGAATTGTTGGTTGATTGGTATTGATCAAGCTTGGGACTCTCTGGCTCTGGGATCGTTGCGGTGAGCCTAGTCGATAGAATTTGGCCTCTTCTGAACGATATGGTAGGCTGTAGCTTTGTTCCTCCTCTTCGTCGTCGTAACGTGGTGACGGGGCCGCTTGAGGTGGGAATGCGGGAGAGTGTAAAGGAGAGTCGGCGTGGGATCGTTTGTCGTTGGCCTCCTGAATAGCCAATGATACCTGCGAGCGATCGCCCCTTGAGAACAAATGATGTTTGTGGGGCATGGCACTGATAATTAAGAGCACAGTTGCGACAGGCTGTGGCCGCAGTGGCCTGCGGAAATTGACGTGGGGCTGTTCAAAAAATTACGGCTGGAATTAGAATATCTTTGGACATGGAACTAATGAACCATATTGGATATGTGTATCAACGTAGAGCAGCAAAAGCCAGCAGCCGCTAATTCATTCGCTTGATTATATTAGGGACATCATATGAAACTATTCAGTCAGCAAGTTTCAGGTATGCACAGGATACATCCGACGAGAGCGACTCTCCTATGGTATGCATCTACCCACATCCAAAACAACTATTGCCCCATTCCTACTACAATAGTTCAGGCCGGCTCCGAGAGGCCACATCGCATGTGGCATAGACAATGTTAAGCTCCTCCAAGGATTGGCCTTTGCTCCTCGCCCTCGGCCGACTCGCTGCAACCGGTCATCCTTCGAGGCTGAGCGCTTTGCCCAGCGAGGCGGGAACCCAAATTTCCCCTTCTCAGTTTGCCACTCTGGACAGTCGCAATATTTCATACGGGGGTTACTGAATACCGAACATGATTAATCATGCATATAATATGAAGTCTGCATAGCGATGATGCAACCAATTCAGGTACGAGGCTGAAACAGGAAGAAGCAACAACAACTTTCGACCCTCACACACGCAGTCACTGGTGGCGGAAGCAATCAGGCTTGTCTATTGAAAGTGAACGTCTGGATAGAATACTCTCTTTTTTAACCCGAATCTGTACCTGCGCAGGTCTCGCGACCGTATCCGTTCAAGCAAGTGAGCTCGCCGCCTTTTACCACCGATACGAAAATCATAAAGTCTAAACGACGATACTATCGAAGGCAGAAATACGGTGACAGCTATCCCGGCCTCTATATAAAGGCACCGCCGTTCCCCTCGAGCGACTCCTATTATAACCTCGTCTACCCTCGTTATCTACCCTTCTTATCTGTCCTCCTATAGGCCGATCTGCCACGCTAAAGGTATCCTTTAGGTAAGCCTTCTTCCAGTCCTCCTCAGCTTTTGCTGCGAGCAATAGGCTGCAAACGTAGGACCCCAGCCGACCGGGCTAAACTCGCTCGCCAGAACGGTAACGACGACAACGAGACTTTCGCCGATGACACGGAGATCCTCAAGGGTATGACAGATGGCAGCTAGGACTCATACAGGGAGGCATTAGAGATCTGGGCCCAGTAAGTCTTATAATCTTGTCCCACGTGCGGTGCGAGTACCATGCTCACGTTTCGCTTTCCTCTGACTTTGCTCCACGGGTTCCCAGATAGGACAACTAGGGCTGATCGTCTGCTCGATCGTGCATGAGGGCATGGAAAGGACATACGATGACCTGGGAAAGCCTGGGCTTTTTAGTAACGAGCCTTTCTGGCTGGTCGGGGATCACGGTGTAGACACCCCCGTCAATCAACAGCTACAAGTGCGGAAACTGACTGACTCTAGTGAAAAAGCCAAGCGCATATTCAAGACGACCGACTACCAAGGGATGAATTTTACTATTATGCATACGGAATTCTGCCGCGAGCATGCTTAATCAGGCATGCTGGTCATCGGCTCCGACTCCCATAGCTGTTTAGCTGGAGCTATTGGGTGTTTGGCTATTGGACTAGGAGCTGCTGAAGTGACAATACCGCTCATCACAGGCATCTCCTTTTTCAAAGTGCCAGAATGCGCCAACATTCGCCTGGTTGGTTTTCCTGGCTTAGGCATTGGGGGTAAAGATACTATATTGTACAACCTCAAAGAATGGAGTTCACTGGTCCTGGCTTAGAACATCTCTCTTGTGATGCGCGATTCGCTATTGCGAACATGACGGCGGTAAGCAGATCATTATAGACATTTGACGCCTCCCAGCGCTCTATGGAATGTACTAAGTACAGTTGCAGGAGTTTAGAGGAATCGCAGGTATCTTCGTCCCGGATCAAAGCACCTACGATTTTATCAGCAAACGCCGACTTCCCCGTCATAAAGGGGCGGCAACCTACTTTTTCCCTGACCGCGACGCCGAATATGCAGAGACGGGTAAGATCGACCTTCCAAACGTGGAATCATTTCTGGCTCGATATCCCAACCCCAATGATGTGATCCCGGTCAAAGAATTCGGCAACGTGGAGTTGGATGGCTGCTTCATCGGTGCCTGCACGACAGCAGAAGAGGACATCTTGCTAGGTGCATTGGTGCTCGAGCAAGGTCTGACAGGGGTTAAAGCCGGTCCAGAAGGGAAAGAGGAAAGTCGTTCCAGGGTCACGACCCATCCTGCTACGACTGCACGAGCTCAGCTATGCAGCAGTCTATGAAGCAGCTGGTTTCGAGATCGGTATTCCCAGATGCATTCACTGCGTAGGTATGTCCGCGGATTGCGCCGGTGAAGGAGATGTGTGGCTGTCTTCCCAGAACCGCAATTATGAGAAAAGTGATAGGTACCATCCATGGTATGTATTTTCGTCGGATGGTCTACCACCATACAAATTCTCCCTCATGGAGGAAGACCACGATTCTGCCTTTCACGTTATGGACTCGTCCACAAAAGCGGATTCACCGTCGAATACAAACCAGCATTTGGTTGAGAAGGCTTCGGAAACAGAACAAGGTCAGCTAGAGGACAATTTATCGAATGAGGACAGCACCGTGGTAGAGATCTGCGATACGGGATCTGCATTGTCAAATGACCAGCCGGCTAGTCGAACTCCTGCTCCCATTGCAATTGCCAATGACAACACCATTTCAGCTTCTCCTCAGCAGAGATACAGCAAGGATGGAACAGCCAAGATTGTTCCGTTGGAGACTGAAGAGAAACGAATCACGATAGAGACAGAAACTCCACCGGAACCTCCTTACTGCGTCTTGAGTGAGCCTGCGAAGATTTCTATCATCATCGCTGCGTCTTTCGCTGCGAACATCTCCCCAATCTCAAGCAGAATATACTTCCCAGCCCTGAATTCGCTCGCGCATGACCTCCATGTATCGACCTAGCTCTGCAAGACGACTATGCAGCCCTCATGGTCCTCCGCTGTATCTAGAGTTCTGGTAGCAGCGGGACCATCGCGCTAGGCAGTGCAGTAGTTGCGGATGTGTCGACAAGAGCGGAGCGCGGAAAGTACATCGGATATGCGACGATGGGTGTGACTCTGGGACCCGCCCTAGGTCCTATAGTTGGAGGTCTTCTGGACAAGTATCTCGGCTGGCGAGCGATCTGCTGGTTCCTGGACATATATGCTGGGGTCTTCTTCGTAATCACTGTCAGCTTCATGCCGGAAACGTGTCGCAGTGTCGTAGGCAACGGCTCCGTACCTGCACCTAAATGGGACCTTTCGCTATGGCAGTATGTACGTAGAAGACGCCAACAGAAGGCAGATGTGCAAATCGAGCCGCAGACGATCAAACGGGGCAGGCTTCGTACTAATCCACTGGCATCCCTGCAAGTTGCAATGGAAAAAGAGGGTGCTTTGATCCTGATCTACGGCTCGTTGCTCTATTCCGGCTACTTTGCCGTTCGGAGCACACTCACATCGCAGCTACAGGAAAGGATATGGATTTGACCCACTAAAGATTCGCCTATGTTATCTACCCATTGGCATGGGCAGCTTGACATCTAGCTGGACTGTGGGCCGTATTCTTCATTGGAAATTCCGTCGACTCGCCCGTCTGCGCGGCATCCCCATAATCAAGAACCGGCAGCAGGACATCGACACATTTCCCATCGAGATCACTCGTCTCCAGGTCTCAATCCCGCTGGTATATGCCTCATACGTCTGCATCGTCGCATATGCCTGGGTCGTGAATTTCCACACCGCCGTCGCCGGCGATATGGCGTTGGCAAATCCGCTAATCGATCGAATCGGCATCAGTTGGACGGGCAACTTTATTGCCTTTGTCTGATTCTCGTTCAGTCCGTGTCTGTGAGCGGTATTTTATTGGGGTCGTGGGTGGAGAGCTAAGAAAAAAATGAAAGAGGAGAACAAGAAGGCTGGAAAGACACCATCAATGGATCTGGGGGTTGCCGAGGGGGCTAAGAGAACAGCCTAGTCTCGCGCGTCCAGAAGAGAGTGGTACGGTGGGAAAGGAGGCCAGAAACGAAGGTAGCGGCTACTCTAGATAGCGGGAATGAAGAGAAGAAAGACTCTTCTGCGACGTGGAGGTAGGCTCGCCCAGGACTATGATGCCATTCCATGTTTCGTGTTTTGAAACAGTCTGGGATGGCACGCAATGCATTGCATGGCGTACCGAACAGTTCGAGACACGTGGGGAAAAGACGTTATCCAAGACGTTGTTTTGTATAAAGCATAGAGCATGAATCTAGGCAGACATAGACTCAAAGCCCGTGAAAGAGCGTCAATGAGGAATCGAGTTTGCAACCCCTTTTATACCATCGGGGTTATAGTAGGCACGAGCCTAGTCAAGCGCGATAGTAGACAACGAATTAGGATATCTCTTTGGGGGGAAAACATACAAGCACCGTGAACGAGCGTTGCACGTAGTTCAAGATCTCCACTGCGTCGGTAGGATCAAAGCCCTACACTGGTATTAAGACTCTTGGACATATGCCATCAAATCCCGTAAGTAAGCAGTATTAGAAAACAATCTATTGTAACCAGCTCGACAAACGCGGCCCCATCTCCTCACCCTATCATCTTGTCATACCAGACTTGCACAAGTCAATCCATGTTAGTTTCTCTGTTTCCCTCTCTGACCCTATCACTGGCAATTTAGCCCTCACCTTTCCTATTTTGCTCGCTATCCTTGCTCCAGCCTCAGCCTCAGCCTCAGCCTCCCTGACAATTTTTTACAAGCTGTGATTACAGCTTGTAAGTAATCTCAGCTGCCAATACTGTGAGCGATGAGCTCGCCAGTAGCTCCAATATAGGCACCGTGCTTTCCATCTCCTTAGCAATCCACCTACATATCTCCGCCACAACAAGCGAGTCCACTCCGTACTCTGTTTTTCCCTTCTCAGGACTGATATCGTCCTCTGCAGTCGAGAGGCGCTCTGCGATTTTGTGGATCAGCGCGGCGAGGACGACGGCTGTTACTTCGTCAAAGGTTTTGCTGGAGCGGAGATCGTTGCGGGAAAGCTCTTCGGCACTGCCTTCCGCGCCGCCAATAAGGTCGGTGGAGGTGGCGAAACGCCGACGGAAGTGAGAGAAGAGCGGCGTGTCGAAATTGTCGAGCGACTGGCCGTTTTTCCAGGCTCCAAGACCCGTGACGGGTTGTGAGAGGACGCCGGTTCGGCGAGGTGAGGCGATGGCGCTTCTGATTAAGGCGAGCAGCGTCTTCGGGTCTGTAGCAGAGAAGCCCTGGCGTTACCTTCCCGCTGCGAGTTCCTATTTTTCGGAGAAGTACCCAAGTTCTGCGATGACTCCGAAGTCAAGCGTCAAAGCTGGAAGGTCGAGAATGTTACGGTAGGCATCAAAGGCGTTCATGAAGCTGGATCCGGCGGCATAAGCTGCTTGAGTTGCGTTGCCGATGATTCCGCTGATCAATGATAGCATGACGAAGAAATCCAAATCGCGCGGGAGACAATGGTGGAGACGCCATGTCCCTTGGAGTTTGGCCTGTACCACTGCATTGTAGTCGTCCACAGTCAATCTCTCAATATAAGTGTCCTGGATACGAGGTATCCAGTTAGCGCATACCAAGAGTAGAAGAATTGATCGGGTTTGGACTTCTGCATAAAGATCGAAACGAACAAGGTGGTGAAGAGAGATTGATCGAGCACCCACCCTAAGCAGCATCGCTTCTTGGACAACCCCACGGATAGGTTTGGCATCACGCGCCAACGTTACTAACATCTCCTTGGTTTGTAGGCCATCGGTAATATCACAGCCACAAAATGTGGCAGCAGCTCCCTCTGCTTCCAGCATCTGAACGGATTCTCGAGCCTGCGGCTTCCACACGCCGCTGCGATTCACGAAGACCAGATGCCGGGCGCCATGCTCGACCATCCACAATGCGTGGCACGCCCAATACCCCCAAATCCGCCAACGAGCACGTACGATGCCCCAGAACGGAAGAGATCCAGCCTTGGTACTTGTGGAACGGCCTACTGCATTTAGAAAAGCTCCTGTGCACAATGACAATTTGAGTATTATTTTACCTTGACCATGACTCCTGACCCGCCGCGATCACCACCTTCTTTGCAATAGCAACGGTACTCAGGGACTTCAGTGCTTCGTTGAGATGAGCGAATGAGTACGTAATCGGCTTTGAAAGCCCGTTGATACTCTTGACTCGCAAGATGCATATCACATCGGTCCAAACTCGATCGGCAACGTCTGGTCTTTCCCTAAGCAAGCTTGCTAGATAGAAGGAGGCGAACAAGGCATCTTTAGAGAAGCCAGCCACCTCCATGCGGCGGGATGAGCGACATCGCTGCTAGTGTTGCTTTTTCGGTCTTCCACTATCAGCGTTCTGGTTTCAAACCCCTCCTTACTTCTGCCATCGCATTCTAGTTGACGCTCTCTGCTTTGGTTGAATGCTAATCACTCTTTGTACCGTTTCATTCTCTTCATTCCGTTTGTTATTTCATTGGCATTCCTTCCTATTGTTTGTTTCTCATCACTCACTTTGACAGGTTCCCTCTCGAGATTGTAATTTTGCCATAACGTGCATGGCTTTCCAGCCTAAACGTCGTTAGTTGTGTCGGGATACTCGGTGTTTGACGTATATTATATACAGGAAACATAGAAGCAATTCCATTGCAATCTCCACGAATAGGCGATCGCACAGAGAGTTGACATTTTGAAAGAGTAAGGCGTCCTCATCTAAAGCTTGACCTACTACAGAACGAGGATCTGGTTGCTCGTGCTTATAACGATGACTTCGACCAGGGCTTCACACAGGTAATCTAGATCGTTTTATCGCAATAACACACTGAGACGAAACCTGTCAATATCAAGGGTCGGCTTTCGGCCTCAAGTCCTTGACGGCTCATGTCTTTATGTTATATACAGAGAAGGCGACATTCCTGAGAGTCGAACACCGTTAATTCGTGCGGGCTACACCTCCAGTAGGTAAGCCATAAAGTGTCTGTATCTCGGCTGCAGGCCATTAGCATCTAAACGGACTACCGGTTTCATTGAGGGGTGGGCATACGCGACGCAACTCACGTTTTGCGAGTATTGGCGGAGAAAACAGGAACAAATCAGGCGAACCACGGTTTTGCAGAAAATGCTTTACAACACCCCTGTGCACCGTAGAAAAGCTCCGTTGAACGCATACTTTGGACCGGTAGGCTAGACTATGGGGCTGCGACAATTGCACAAGGTACAAATACAAGGGCCTGCGGGCCGCCAGCGTAAGCCTCATACGAGCTCAACAGGGTTTCAACTCACTTACCAATCACAGGGCTGCCTTATCTTCCCGCTCGACATTGCGACCTCACTCCTCCCCGTCACACTTCAATGGCTGCTGGACCTTATACCATGGTCCACGAGGATTGAGGCAGACAATTTTCATTCTTTGAGAGGAAAATCCACTCTGAAGTCCGTTAATCAGAGGGTTTCCTGAATTTGACGTCAGCTGAAACGGTCAATGCTTCCTCAGCCACGAACAGTATAAGAGTCACAACTTCTGCACGGTGAGGATACCCAGCTTTATACCCACCCAGGTGGCCGCCTCCGGCGCATGGCAGACTCGCCCAAATCATGTTGGCTTTGGTTACGGACATGGGCTTTCGCTCACACACACTCTTCTCATTGCTGATGCACCTTGCCCATGTGCCTTGTGCCTTGTCGTTATAGGTGGCGACGTCTCCCTTCCGCACGGTTTGGCATCTGACCAGGATCAACGCTTCTCATCATTTCCTGAAGATGAGGGAGACAGCTGCAACGGCACTCTCAAAGAGCTTTGTTCGCGGAGCCGATCGATGAAATTCATATCGGGTATTGAAATCTGCAGGTGGAGTACACGTGCCGCTGCTGGATAAACGGAGACATGCTCATTAACACAGTGGCACTTTCCTCCTCGAAGACCCCGTTCATGTCATAGCGGATTCCTGCCACGTCCCTGCTCTGCCGCGCTGCTGCCAGCCCTGCCTGCCCTACTCTGTTGCCTGCGGTGCTGCCTGCGGTATTGCCTGCCCTGCTCTGTCTTGCTCTCTACCCTGCGGCCCAGCCACCTGCCTCTGCTGCGCTGCTTGCCTGCTGCGTGCCCTGCTGCCTAGCCCAGCCTTTGCGGTTCGCCGGCTCTTAGATTATCTCGAATCTTTATCCATCACTTTCTAAAGTGGAGCGTCCTGATATTAGCTGTGGGTATATACCGTTAATTCGTCCTCGTAACGATCTAGGGTAAGAAGATATAACACTAAGTATGGAAACCTTCGCTACAGAGTCCGGAACCGAGAAATTAAAAGAATCCAAATAATTCTCTCAACTTGAGCCATAGAGCTTAGATATAAATTAGTAGCTGTTCCGAATAAAGAAGAATAAAAGATTAGAAGACGGCCGGGTTATAACTTGTTTTCATATATAGATCACGCGAAAATACCTCGCGAGGGGTAGGAAAGATGAATGGATTTTCGTAATATAAAATAGAACTATCATCGCTGGCCTACTCGTATTGTAAGATACTATACCAGCGAGCACGAAGCGTATCGACTTCGGAAATCCGATCCCGATCAGCGTACCTTGATTTCGATACTACCTAAAGAAAATAGGAGGAGGCGCTCAAACAGAGCGATAGTAACTATATAAAATTACCTCTTAAGCTTTCTTAACGTAAATCTTATATAGTACTCGTATCAGATAACCCACCAATGAAGTAATAATTGAACCTATTCAGATCCATGCCTTTATAATTCTTTTAGCGCATTTCCAGCGGAAGCGAAGGGTAGAGTAAGGGGCCCAAAACGTGCCCTATGGATAGACCATGATCTGCAAGACCCCTATTACCACCAGTGGAAGGGATAGCCCTAAGCAAGTCCATTGGAATGCTGTGGAGCTCGAATGGGTCCCTTCAGCTGGCACTCACCCCTGCCTCACCCTTGCCTCACCCAGCACGGGTGAGATAGCGGCGCCTCTTACCCTCCAGAACGGGAGCGGTAATTGGTGAGGTAGTGAATCGGGTCAAGCAATGCTCTTTTCCTAAAATTGTGCGCGTTGTTGCGGGTGCTCGAAAGAATCAATACGGGTATCGCCTGGCTACCTTGAAGTATCACTATGCCATCGCCCCAAAGGACATGCTTAATGCAAGATCTAAATACCGTACCAAGCGTGTGACCTCGCCTAGAACAGGTAGCGGATGACTTGAGACTGCTATTTACATCCACTCACCACCCAACCAGCGGTTGAAGAATTCCAAGCTCGATTCCGGCTGGTCTAATGGAACCATGTGGCCTCCCGCGTGGAGTCTCATGAAGGTGAGATTGCCATTGCTCTTAACCTCGCCAATCTTCTTGCCGTCACCGCCAAGCTTCAAATCCTCAAGTCCGACCTTGTTATAAGCCTTTTGACCGGGCCACTCAAGTGCTTCAGTCCATGCACGGTTACCGAGCCAGTTGCAGATGAAGTCTGCGTCACCCTGATCATGAAAGTCAGTTTAGTCGGTCAAGAGACTTGAGAAGTCACTTACAGCGTAGATCAAGACAGGCATCTTCTCTAAAATACCTGGCACGAGGCGGTGGAACGGCATCATCCAGTCACCAGCGAACAGGAAATTCCGGTTGACATCGGAGTTGCAGCCTTCGTAGCTGTCAATTTCAGCGCCGAGCGCCTCCATAACCTCAGGCTTGTTGAGCCATTTGCTGATCCATCCAAGCTGAGTGTAGCAAAGCGATCCACCATCCTCACATTGCACACGGACGTCGTAGGGATTCTGTCCGGTACGCTGGTAGGGGCCAATGATAGCGTTGTTGCAGTAGACTGCTGCGGGCACGCACGACCAAACGCTCTCGCTATTGTAGCAGCCTTCGATGAGGGACTGGCAGCGAGGAAGTGCGTTGTCCATTGCTTGGCATTGGCTCTCGTCGACAACAGCTGGCCAGCCTCCATCACCGCAAGCCATGGGCCTGTAGTACTCGTATTGAGTCAAGCCATCAGTGAGGCCGTTACCAATGAGGATTGACTTCAAATTGATGTTCCTCTTCTTGTGACTCATGATTTCTGAAGTAAAAACGGGGATGTAGTGTCCTGCGTAGGATTCTCCTGCAATGTGGAAGTCTTGGTGGGCGTATTGAGGGAATTGTTTGAAGAACAAAGTAAGCAGGGCGTAGACGTCCTTGCCAGCCGCAATCGTGTTGCTGACGGATCCTCCACTGTATGAGTAGCCAGTGTTGACTGGCTGGTCGAGGAAGACGACCGATGCGTTCGAGTTCCACGAGTATGGGTTGTGTACAATCTTCAGACTTTCGTCAATAGAGGCAGGACCTAATTCAAGGAAGAGACCGGTCAAAGAACTGCACCCAGGTCCACCGTTAAGCCATAGGACGACTGGATCATTCTCTGGATCATTGCGCGATTCGAAGAACCCTGTCGCACATAATCAACAAACGGCATGTACGATGCTTGAACGCTCTGTACGCACAGTAGAAGAGATGCTTGTCGTTCTCGTTGTCATCGAGATAACCACTGTACTGCTTAACCCCAGGGTCAACCCCGAGCGAAGCGGGATCAACCTTCTTGGTCCTCAGATCGAACGCTTCAAGCTTTCCGTCGAGCTCCCTCTCTTTCTCTCCATTCTCATTCTCGACCCAGATACTCTGAACGTCTGCGCCCTTGATGATGTGATCCCAGTGAGTATCAGGCCGGCGGCTGTGCTTCTTGGGCGGAGAGAAGAAGCTGGCTTTGTCCATCGCCCCAGGGTACATCATAGCAACCTCATCCCATACAGCGCGAGCTTCACTTGTAAGGGACTTTAGGGATTCTTGTAGATTGTGGAGAGGTTTCGTCCATGAATCGAAGGCATGGTGTGGAGCTTCGAGAACTTGTTGCACGGGCGATAACGCAGCGCATCCTCCTATGAGGAGGGAAGATGCGAGGACTTTCATGCTTTATTCGAGTTTCTGATCTAATCTTACAATATCCTAGATGTTGATGAATCCCTTGGATGAGTGAATGGGGGACGTTGATGAGTGCTTTTCTGCTTATCTATCACAGCTGGTCACACTAAGGTAGGCAACGAGGGCCGCATCAGGGTCAAATGACGTTCACGATCTCGCTAAAATTCGAGACATTTGATACGCACCACGAGACTTTACATGAAATGCTGCAGGTTCTTCCTTTTGAGATTTATGTCCAGATACTTTGCTAAAGTTCGGTGGATGCGTAGATTCTCGATCTGGGACGCGTTCCTCTCGACTATCGACTGCGTAAGAGGAACGCATCAATGCCACGAGTGGCATTGATTTAGTGGCAAACATGTCTCTGCCTTTTAGATGGGCGAGATAACATCTTCGAGACGCTAGCCCTTAGAAACCGAAGAGCTCGCGGTCATTGCACTTATCCTGGCATGAATTATATCCGAGATCTTGGGTATGATGAGAATACCCACAATGATTTTGTAGTGAAATTATTAATGTAAACGATAGAGGTATGGAGAGGGATTCGAATGGAAAGAAGGAAAAGTTGGAGAATAAGTGAAGGAACCAGTCAGTTGGAATAGATAGAATAATGATTGCTCTTCCTGGACGAAGTCGGTGAAGAACACAATAGCAAGCGCGGGCAACGAATATGCACGAGAGCGGGTTAAGGGCCATCTACTCGAGCGTCGTAGGCTGGGAAATGTTAAACAAGCAAATTTGATCGCAATAGAATAGTGGAGTAAAATTGCATGTATTCAGGGAGACCTATATTTATAGCGCTAATCGTGCGGGCACTGAGCTGGACTCAAGCTGCACTCATTACTAGAAGGGTTCAGGGACACACCTACCAACGGGACATTCGTAGGGCTAAGGCCCATAAGCCACCGAGGGAGGCCCCGGAGCTGGTTGCTTAGGTGACAAGAGTATTGCCCGGAACATGCCGGCTGAGGGCATGAAGGTTGAGCTCTAGGTTGCACCCTCGGGGTCCCCAGGCTTCAGTCCTACGACTTTGCAAATTCGTGCTCAAAACCCATGGCTTTCGCTCCTTCCTTCGATGCTCACCGAGCTTGAATGTCGGCTAAGTACTGAATTTCGTTACTGTCGCGTTCAGCTGTTCCATGATCACGCGTTTCCTGCTATCATCACACCAGCTTCCTTGTATGGCGGCTCTAGCGATTGCTTCCCAGTCTTTTATCGTTAGGTCAAACGCCTCTTGTACAGCGCAGTGATTGTCCAATATATAACCCCCGAAATATGCCGGATCGTCACTATTGATCGAAAAGTTGACTCCATGATCCAGGAACGTTCTGATCGGCAATTCTTTAACCTCCTTTATACATCTCAATCTCACGTTGGACAACGGACACATAGTGATCAATATCTCCCTCTCAGCCACCTCACGCATCAGTTCGTTATCGTCGGCTAAACGTATTCCGTGGTCCACCCTCTCAATATGTAACTCCCTCAGCGCCTCTCTGATATACTCCACTGGTCCCTCTTCGCCAGCATGTGCCGTTCTTTTTATGCCTTTCTCCTTGGCGGTCAGATAGACATCTTTCCATTTCATAGGCGGATTGCCCATTTCACTGGAGTCTAGTCCGATTCCTGCCAAACGCCCACTCACTAGATGATCATGCGCTTCTTCGAACATCGAATGTGATTCGGGAACAGGTAGGTGCCTTAAAAAGCACAATATCAGCTTTGTGCTGACTCCAAGCTCGGCTTCTGCTCGCTGGCAGGCTCTCTCGAATCCATCGACCACGGTTTCATATTTCACTCCCCTTGCAGTGTGGGCTTGTGGATCGAAGAAGACCTCTGCATGGACAACTCCATCACTCTTGGCTCGTAGGAAGTACTCCCAAGCTAACTCTTCGAAGTCATGTTCGTATATGAGGCAACTCATGCCAATGTAGTAATAATATAGGAAGTCATCGAGAGAGGAGAAGCGAGTGTAGCGGTCGAGCAGGGCATCAGGCGACGCGAATGCCACATCGGTCAATGGCAGGGGGATGTTGTTCCGGGAAGCGAGAGAGAAGAGGAGGGCGGGGGACAAAGAGCCCTCGAGATGCATGTGGTGTTCACATTTTGGGAGGGCGTGGAGGAATAGGTGCAGAGGCGATTTGCACATTGTTGTGGGCTAGGTTAACTTGGAGCAAAGTCGCAAAAGAATCAATCGTACTCGGCTGAGGGTGTCTGGGACGTTTCATGAACCTGGTTGGACGTTCTCGGATCAAGGATGCTATGGTTGTCAGATTGACAGCGGGCGCTAGTGATCAGCGTTCGAAATTACCAATCATTGCACCTTTATAACGATAGGCTTAACATCGTTTGCTGGGTTCAATATATATCATATTGGGTTCGATTCCTAATGGCGCTGGTTCAATGGTGTTGTGGTCTTGTTCGTATTCTTTAACATGCTCTCATACCATTCAAAAAAATACTCGGGACCTTTCGTACGTTCCCACGCCAGTTTTCGCCTTCGTAGAAATTCAGCACGGGCAATGGCAGGTCCTTGTCCTGCTCGGAAGAACCGTCGAGACCATGCTGCCTACCAATGGAAGCCACGTCTAACATCTGGCTTCATCGTTAAGTGGCGGCAACTCGGCTCGGGAAATCGATATTTACAGGTTTCGTGCTCATTTAGTACGCCTGCATCACCAAGAAATTGGGTGGCACAACAGTTTCCAGAACGCACATCTTATCGAGAGGGGTTGATCAGCCGCGAGCCGGGTTATGAAATACGATCATGCTCGTCATGTCCTTAGGTGCGTGCAGAGAGCATTTATCGAAAGCTACTCGAGGTCCAACGGCCACCAAAGCGACGCTCCAACGTCAATGCAGCCTACTATCACCGATCCTACGTTGGGAAGTGCCGTGCACCGTTGGTTTGGACAAATGAGTGGACGGCATTGTTTCCGGATATCTCAGAGAAGGGCTGCGCCAATGGGCTGCTTAGCTTGTTGATCTACAAAGCAGGAGTAAAGGTACAAGATTTCCGGCATTACAGGCGTATTAAAAATGGTACACATGATCTTGATTGAGATGCGACTGAGGCCGGGTCGTAGCACGGGCCTGGATCACGATATCACCAGAGCATTGTTTTCCATTACCAACATGAACATTGCTACATTTGTGGAAAGGCTTTTGTCCTCAGCAGGCTGCGACAATTGTGGGTTAAAACATGATTGCAAGAGGCTATCCTCCATCCTGTCCTGGGGAGTCGCTGCTTCGTTGGTCAGGAGTCGTTCGCGGCTACGGAATACTCAAGCATGTCATCTTAGCTTGGAGAATCAGGAGACAGCAATATTGACCTATGAAAGCAATAAGTACATTACGCTAGATGTACGTCCACACGAGTTTGGCGTCGCAGTGTGCGGGAGAGCCTCAAGCTTGCGACCTGATCAGCCAGTCCATGAGTACTCAAGGAAATGATCTAGGTTGTTGTCAGGGATACTTCCGTGTATATCGAAGATCAGTGACAAGCATGGCTAAGGCTGGGAGCCGGTCAATTGATTCTACAGGGATACGACGAAATTTGGATGTGACAAACGGCCATTATCAATCGACAATTGCCCAGCATGAGCGAATCTCTCAGTGCATGATCTTGCAGTGTTGCAGCTCCTGCAGGTGCACCTTGAAGCAGGACAGAGGTCCAAGATGCCTGTCTTTGACGTCTTCGCGCGTAGAGTCGACGCGACTTGACGGCTTCGAGCGTTAGCGTTACCCTGTTCTGTGAAGATCACTGTGAGGCACAGCGACATCTTTACCTTAAACGTCCAAGTTGCGGGAATTAGGTAGATCTTTGCGATCTCGGCAATATCGTCATCGGCTTCCACTCCTAGTCACACAACCCAAACCCTTGGTTGGGAAGAAGTAACGATCGTCCTCAAAGTGCCCAGTGCCCGTTGGAGATTTCCTTTCAGCTAAAAGCCACCGCGCTGGTTGACTGGCTCAAACGGAAATGGGGAGTCGGGGACAGAGAGCCGCGGGAATTTACATCTGGCACCACTACTACGTAGTATCTCTATTGCTATTTGATGTCGATCAATCGCTTCCTCTCCTACTCTACCAAAGGCAGAATGACATCTCGGCAAGCCTTTTAAAGCCTTTAGCTTCCCTCGGGCTGGGAACCCGATGTAGATCTTGGTCAAACCACAGGACTCTTTTAGCACCACATCAACCACCTTATGGCCCAGTCAATATCTAGACCTTCCTCTTTCGATTCAAAGAAACCCAATCTTCTTTTGTTGATGGCAAGTATCATTTCTACTGTTATTGGCTGGACAAACATTGCTCTGTTTCTTTTCCCTATGAACCAACTTCCGCAAGACTCACTCTGCGCGAGCGAGCAGGTCAACCACTCATGTTTTTCGTCATGCCTTGTACGTAACGCTCAGACGTCAACAGTTGTTTGCGGCTGTCAGCAAAATCACCTTCCGATAACCGACCACACTTAATTCTCGTCGAACAAATTGGGGCCTTGGATCCTCAATTGCCTGCATGAAGCTCGGCCCAGCCTGGATCGGCCCTGCGTAACCGTCGTTCGTCAGTCTGGGAGCCAATGACTGATGTGGCAAAGCTCGATATCCAGGCCCAACCTCGACCATAGTCGTATCTACACCTATTTCCATCAGTTTTCTAGAGATTAGCCTTTCCTTCCCCACGGATCATCTACCGAACCGAAACGGAACTCTGATTGGGAGGCATTGTCCTGTTCCGCCACTTGGGGGTGCGCTGCCATTAACTTCGTTGACACTTGAGAAACCCATGACATCGGACACAGAAAGCGGACGCTTGAAGCCTTCCTGACGTGCGGATTCACAGATTTTCCTGGTCGGTTCTGCTCTGCTCCTACTGGCACGTCGTTCGAAGCATCGACAAATTTTGGTATGGGTAAAGAAAGACTAGCTTTATGTGAAGACCATGTTTACTTGTTGCGGATCACCATACTCGTGAGCGTTCGTTTGCCAGAAAGGTCCCATAATGTCTGGACATCAATCAAACATGGTTCCAAGGCCCCCACCGTTGTATGCTCAGGCTCCTCCGCAAAACATCTCGTCGGCTCCCTCCAGCGCCACCCTCCAAAGCCCAATTACACCAGTTACCGGTCTTACTAACTCTGGTCCCTCAAGTCGACCTTCGAGTGGGCCTGGACCTCTCCAGCCTCAACACATATCGTTACCACCTGCGCTTGGCCCACGGTCTACTAGCTATGGCCAAGCTTACCATCCTCCGTTGATCTCGCCAGGAGGTTCTTTCCCTGGATACCAGGCCTTCAGCCAGTCTCATGGACCACTCACTGGTGTACCTAACATGTTGTCGAATGCCCAAATGTCGGTTGCTAGTCTGCAAGGCCAGAAACGTGCTTATCGACAGCGACGGAAGGATCCCAGTTGTGACGCATGTCGGGAGCGTAAAGTCAAGGTTAGTATAACTTGAGGCATGTGGGTGCAGGACTAATAATTGGTCTAGTGCGACGCCACGGATAGTTCGAGCTGCACGGAGTGTTCCAGTAGAAATGTCAAATGTCAATTTACAAAAGAGACCAACAGACGAATGTCCAATATTAGGTCAGTAACTCGAAATCTACTGCTAATCTGACCTAATCGAACAACTTGCTCAGGCATAACCAAGATCTTCAGAAGGAATTAGCGCAGGCGAGGTATCAGGTCAATCATCTCCGTTCGATGATAGAGAGTGGAAAGGAGGAAGATCCTGCACACTATGTCTCCACAGCACATCTTCCGGTTCCCGAACCTGCACACAATCATAACCTCTCGCATCTTCCAGACCCCGAATCCCACCACATACAGTACGCTGCGGAACAATCCCCGGAACTTGAACAAAGGCAGCCTAAAAGAAGGAAGACCACGGGCACTATGGATTTCTCTAAAGTCGGGAACAACATGCAAAAGCTTGGCCGTGGTATCTTCAAGCTTCCATATCCACAAGCACAATCTCCATCCTCTCCGTCACTATCTGGCTCTCTCCCTAATCTTCCTCCAAAGAATGAGGCGGACATCTTGCTGAGGCAGTACCAATTCACCATGCATCCGACGCTACCCATGATCCACTGGCGTACTTTCAAGGAACAGTATGAGACGGTGTACCGGACTAGATCACTGGATAAAGCCCGGCGCATATGGGTTGCGCTTTTGTATGCCGTGTTTGCCTGTGGGACCCTTCACCGCTCCTGGCAAGAAGGCAGGAAATACCTTGAGATTTCTAGATCTTTGCTAGACCTGTGGGCTGAAGAGCTGACTCTGGACCATGTTCGAACTGCTTTGCTGAGCAGCATCTTCCTATTGGAAATGAACCTCAAATCTGCTGGATGGACCTACCTTGGCTGCGCTGTCCGGGGATCCTTTGACATCGGCTTGCATTGTGAAGCTGGATCCTGGTCTGCTATCGAAGAGGAAATGCGAAGACGTGTATGGTGGTGTGTGTACTCTTGTGATTGGTGAGTTTTCTGTCTCTAGTAACATATCCCTTACTGACCTTGATAGTCTATTGTCACTTGAACTCGGACGGCCAGCACTGATTAAGGAAGAGGACTGCAATGTTAGCATGCCTAGTCCGGTCGACGACCAGTATCTACGCGAGGATGTCGATTGGATTTCGCCGACGCCAGCGCAGTCAATATCGCCACTTCTACCAATGATCCAGATCATTGGCGGGATTGCCAAACTTCTACGGATACTCAAAAGTCGATGCTTGACGAAATCAGTGTTACAAGCATATGATGCGCATTTCAAGAATTCTTTGCAGGCTTTCCCAGCACCGGGCCAGGTCCGACCAAACGACTATCTCGATGCTGTTGAGCTGCCGCCTATGATCTACCTTCAAAACGCTCGCCTCATGCTCTTCCGGCACAACCTCAACCCTACATGTGAGGATCATGAAAGATCGGATGCATTGGATAAATGTGCTCTGGTCGCTAGAGATACTGCGCGCTTGCTTTCACGCTGTATGCAAGAGTCACCCGTCACGCACTCCCATCCATCCAACGAAATCGGATCCTGGGAAGCACGCATGGTCTCTGCGGTGAGCGCCTTCTTATGCACTCATATCTGGCGCTGTACCCTGTATTTGTGTTTCCGATCTGACTGGGAGAACGCATTGTGGTGTGTTCGAGCAAGCGCTACAATTGCAAATGCGCGACCTATAAATACTGCCTGCGGTCGCTATCTGGAGTTCTTCCTATATCAACTGCTCGATAGGCAGAATTCGAGAGATCAGCTCGACAACGACGAAGAGATGATTGCGTATGCGTCGGGCGACCTGCAAGGCAGCTTCGAGAACTCTTGGATCTGGAAACCGAGCAGAGCGAGCAAGACGGGTGTGCAGGCCGAGAGGCGCCTACAGGATTCTGGTGGGATTGAGAATGGAGCAGTGCATAGCCAGAAAACCTCCAAGGAACTTTCAGACACGGAACTCTCTGACTGGGCTGGCTGGGAGAATGTTCTCAATATCCTGTCGAGGCTGTTCCAGGAGCAGCAGGAAGAGATACAGCGTCGAGAGATTATGCAAAATACATCGCTACGGCCACCACTGATGTTGCCACCCTTGGCACCATCCCCTGCTTCAGCAGGCTCCTCGAACCGAATGAGTATCAGGGACTTGATATGATCTTATCCAAGTAGGACACACCAGACTATTGGGCGGCAAGTTGAAGAATTGGCGCCGAATTGGACGACTTCATGGACAGGATATACTGTTACTAGACTTATGCCTTCCACCGGCAGAGGGTTCGTTTTCCTTGGCACGGAACATCACTTCTTGAGCCCAAGAACAAACCAGCTAGAGCGCGACAGCACGGGGATCAAGTCCTCAATTTTTGCGATTATTTTTGTTAATTCGAGCCTGAAGTACCATACACTGAAGTTTCCAAGAAATTCGTCTAGTGCGCATTGACTTGTACTGTATACAGCCCGTCGCACATGAGGGCATTCTGCCAAGCAAAACGAACCCTCTTTCTGCCGGTGGAAGGGATAGCATCCTTATATTCGGGGAGGAAATTTAGGATCATGGTATTGTAATCGATAGAGGCGGATGGTAATGCCAGGCTCGTGGTGCTCTTGGTTGCATTTCCTGTATATACTTCGATTCATGAACATACTTCTGGTGTGTGGGGTCGTCTTACTCTCTGTCGAAGATAGAGATCATACGGCATTCGAGAAATTCAGCTCCTGTAATTGTTGTGCCAGCTTTGGAATGTCCCGAAGCTGCTTATGTGGGCGTTCAAAACACAGAATGCGAGACAACTCCTCAGCGGCCATACGTTGATAAATGCAATCTTCTTGTATCATCATGAGACATTTCTTCTGCACTTGTCCCAGTATGTCGGAAACATGTTAAATACTCCAAAACTTTTCAAAACGTGCTCCTGTAAGTACATGTAGAAGTATTCCCTACAGTCAATGACAAGAATACATCCAACAACAGTCAAAGGAACAGACTCGAAGTGCTCACAAATCTGCCTGCTTTGCGTGGTTTCTCTTGAGGCTGACTGTTGCCGAGTCTCTGCCGCCAAGCCGAATCCTTCCCATGCAGGACTGCCTCGAGACGGCATGCCCTTAACAACGACAATGTAAGAACTCTACCGAATATTCGATCAGAACAATTCCAATGTCCTGCTTCCTGATCTCGAGTTCAACAAGACGACCTTACCTCCGCGTCCACTCTTCAATTTCTCTTGCTTCCGTTTCCCCCGTATTGCGTCAGCCCACGGTCTCACTTCTCCACACTTCCGCGACTTTAGAATACCACCCCTTCTGAACGTTCTGGGTCCTCCATACGACTAGTCTACACCATATCAGGTCTTCTCCGCCCAAAGAAGTACAGCGGATGACCTGCCAATTCAAAGAGATATCGGTTTAGAGACTGGCCGTATGGGCAGGAATTCGGTCTACTTGTCGTCACAGCTATACTTCGGCCAACTCTCCCATCCCAAGTCTATCAAGCATGCCTTTCCGAGCAAAAATGAAGCGGGCTCTCGGCCGGTCCCCTAGCAGCGCTGGCGACGACCTTACCAAAACAGACACAGCCAAGTCCACCAAATCAAAACAGCGCAAGAAGGAGAAACTCCCTGACAACATCTACAAGCCGCACGAGATGCCCAAGCCCAAGTATCGTGGTCCCTACAATCAAGCACACCAAGACAAGCTGTCGGCGTTTAGCTTTGGAGATGCGTGGAAGAGGAGGAAGAGCAGTGCTACGGGGAATAGTGATATGAGCCCTATGGGAAGTCGGATTATGAGTAGGCGGGGGAGTGCGTGGAGTAAGAGGAGTAACAAGTTGGGGAGTAGGCAGAATTCGACGTTCGCGGGAGTTGACGAAGGGGAAGGGGATGATGATGTTAGGAACGGTAGGTCCAGAGTCTGGTATTCCATTGGCTGGTATGTGACTGTGTGCAGTAGGACTTTCGAGACAACATACAGCAGAAAACCGAAGACCCAGGACTACTGAGAATGAGATGAATGGTCTCGAGGCGCAGAAGACGGTTACGAACGGTGACACATACGGCCTTAGCACGCAAAAAACGCTTACGAATGGACAATTTTTTACTGAAGACGAACTTGCGAACGCTCTGTCGCAGAGTACAATCAAGGCATCGAGGAGGGACATGGATTAGCGGTTGTGTATACAAGATTAGCGCTTGGTATATGATTGTACGACTATGTAGAAGGCGGTCAACATTGATCTTATTAGCCTTTAGTAGGACATGCCCAGATCTTGTCAAAGATAAATTGTCTTTCAAGACGATAACACGAAGCTAGAGATTTGGCTGGTCTGAAGGATATAGTCGGGATTGCTATGGGGAAAAACCTTTCGCTGACTCATGAGCCATCAAGTCACCTGCCGCTTGCATAGACCTCGTACCAATGATGGTATGCTTCCGACTACAGAGTTATCCTCATGTCCATGTCTTCTGATCTGCATTACCCTGCTGCAGCTTCAATCAAAGCAAGGAATTGCACGACTTCTAGCCAGTAAGCAAGGAATAGTAACCTCAAACGAACAGTGCCGAGAATTGAGGATTATGTGTAAGCGCAAGAAAATCAATGAAGGGAAATTGAGTTGGGTGTGGCTGACGTGGCTGTGCACATGTGGCTGAATGCAGACCGCTGCGATGTGCCCCACCATTCACATTGCATCGAGCGTGTTGCTCGTAACTTTCCTATCTCGACCATGGCAATTGCGCCAGCAAACCGGTTGTACACGTGCAATCTTTCGCAATCAATCGCCTTCCATCTGTTTTCCTTGTAATACATCGAGCACGCCTCTATACAATGGCGGTGAGCTGTTGGATGTCTTGATAGAGCTCGTCGTAGCGCAGGGTTGCCACATCTGGTGACTGGTGAACCAATTTGAAGCAGACCCTTTCGGCAGCTTAATCAGTGAATTCAACTTGATCTTCCTGCCGGGTGTCAGAATTTTCAGGCTAGCTCAAGTCGATGGTGCGATAATACTGTATGTCGCCTTGATAGGGAATAGCGAGGTCAAATGACGTAGGAAGTGCGGGTTCAATCCTTGTCGAGGCGTAAATAAAGCTTCCAAGCTTGGAGTGACTTGAATATAATTACCACTTCAGCTCGTATCCTATTACCTCCTCTGTCTACACTCCACCCCTTTCCTCTTCCTCTTCCACCGTACAATTCTCAACACCCTCCCGTCTGCATAATTCTACGGGACTCAACCTCATAACCTCGCTTCTCAAGATTGTCAACTTTTCCACACAGAAACAGCTCACAGTCGAAGCCTCGCAATCATGGAGAAGCTTAAGAACCTGATGTGCGTAGTCACCGTACCCTACAGCCCCAACATTAAAGTGGTATATTCTGACGACTATATAGCAACCCTGGGAGCAAGAAAGATGACGAAGTCATGTACGGTTCTGGAATGTCTGAAGACCCCGTACACTCTGGCCAGGGCTCTCACTTCGGTAGCAGTCGCACTGCCGGCAACGACCCGCTCTCGTCCTCCACCAACCCCACCTCTACGTCTGGCGGTGGCTATGGCAGCACCACTGGCAACGACCCCCTATTGACCTCTACCAATACTACTACTCCAACTACCACTGGCACAGGCTACGGCAATACCTCTCGCAATGACCCTCTGTCAACCTCTACCAACCCTACTGGTGGCAGCCAGTATGATACTGCCTCCAGTGGACAAGGCTCTCACGGTCTCAACGAGCCATACGCTTCACGTATGCCAGGCGGCTTCGATGACGACGCTGCAACCACTGCGAGTGTCCGATCTGGTGTCCCCGGCCAATCCCAGTCCGGCTCGAACATCACAGGCACTAGTGACTCGGGCCTTAACAAGCCCCTTCCTCGTGAGCCTGCTCCTGCTGGTACTGGTACGGGAGCCGGCAGCAGCTTGACTGGAAATAGTTACCCAGATCGTAGCGTTGGAAGGTAAGATCCATTCTGAACTCGTTGAGCTTCAACTTGCTAATTCAAGACTCAGCTCTACATACGACGACCAATCTACAGGATCATCCCACCTCGGTCGTGATGCAGCACTCGGCGCTGGGGCTGTTGGAGCTGGAACTGCTGCTCATCATCGTCAGGAAAAATCTCAGCATGACAATTACGCACCCGAAACCGGCCGCTCGTTCCCTCTTGGAGGCAACCTTAATGCACCACCAGACTCTAATCGCGGACCTAGACAAACAGCAGGAAGCGCAGTTGGATCCTCAACAGCGGGCCCACACTCATCCAATTTGGCCAACAAGGCCGATCCTCGTGTAGATAGCGACCTAGATTCCGGGAACACCGCCTTCGCCTCTTCTGGCACGGGTACCGGCTACGGTTCAGGTACTGGTGCCACACCGAGCTCAGGAAACCAAGGCTCCTTGGGCAGGGACGCTGGGCTCGGGGCTGGAGCCGGAGCAGGAGTAGGAGCAGGAGCCGTTGGCTCTGGTAGGACATCTGGCGGATATGGCCCTGAATCATGGGAGCACGACCATGGTAGGCATGGCCATCAGTATGAAGGAGACCCATGCGGGACGACGTCTGGCCCGACGGGCGCACATCCTTTGCATACTTCTGGCTCGCATATCACCGATACTGCCAATCGTCTGGATCCCCACGTTGCGGGCGGTGCTACTGGAGGTGTAGAGCACACTTCCCACCATGATCACCGTGGCGAAGAAGCTGCACTAGCTGGGGGAGCCGGTGGTGCTGGACTTGGAGCCTATGAAGGTAGCCGTCGTGCACCAGGTAGCTCTACTGGTACAGGATTTGACTCATCGAATGCGGGCGCTACCGGATCTTCGTCTACCGGCAAGATGGCTGGATTTCACAAGAATGACATGTTGAACAAATTGGACCCTCGCGTTGACTCTAACCTGTCAAAGCAACAGGCAGGCTTAACGTCAGGTATGGGTGCTACGGGAGCATTAGACCCCTACTCGCCCACCACGCCAACCGGCCGGGATAGACACCTTGGCCGCGACGCTGCTTTGGGTGGAGCTGGCGGTGCTGCAGCCTACAAGGCCGAGAAGCATCATGGGCAAGGAACCGGAACCACTGGTACGACCTCGGGCTCTGACCCATATGATACCTCGCGTACTACTGGCACAACCTCTAGCGTTGGCTCTTCCGACCCATATGATAGTTCGCGTGGTACGACCGGAACAAAGGAAGACCATCATCTCGGTCGTGATGCCGCTCTGGGTGCTGGAGCCGGCGGTTTGGCTTACGAAGCGGAGCGCCACCAGGGGAAGCCCACCCAATCCTCCACGAACCCAAGCGGTACGACTGGTAGCGCCTACGGTAATACTGGTGGCCCGACTGACTCGAACTATGATCAAGCAGGGACTCAACTTGCAGGCAGCGGTCACCAGCCAGTGATTGGAAGACATCACATCACAACAGGAAATGACGCCGAGCAGTCTCATAAGAGCCATGGCCTTTTCGGTCACCACACAACACGAAATGACGCCGAGAAGTCTCATAAGAGCCATGGCCTTCTCGGTCACCACAAAGACAAAGATGCCGCTGAGGTAGGCGGTGCTGGCTACGAGGCTGAGAGGCTGCACAATACCGGTCGAGTCGACCCTGGAACCCAAGTCCGCGAACACGAGCATCCCGGAGCTTCACTTGCGACATACCCCTCGCCTGGCTACGGCAACGAGCGCGCCGATGCGGGTACCTCCCATGGTCATCACACAGCTCATCACACAGGCCGGGACGCTGCACTAGGTGGTGCTGCCGTTGGTGGTGCTGGTTACGAGGCTGAGAAGTTGCGTGATCTATCCGGTAGTCATGACATTAATCAAGGGCCTCAAGGCTTTGGCCGTACCGCGGAGCCCACTCACGGTCAAATGCACGATCCATCGCGAGACTTTGATCCATCTTCAAATTATGGCCATGGGGGTAATCGGGAGCCTACGCATGGTCACACTGGGAGGGATGCTGCCCTTGTTGGAGGTGGTGCTGGGGCCGGAGCTCTTGCAGGACATGAATATTCCGAGAAGGATGCCAAGCACTTGCAAAAGGAGCACGATAAGGAGGAAAAAGCCTTGGAGAAGGAACACTCCAAAGATATCAAGCAGCACGATAAAGAAGTTGTAAAGCACCAGAAAGCTATCGAGAAGGATGAGAAGAAGCACGAGAAGGCCATTGAGCAAGATGAGAAACACCATGAGCATGGCGGCGAGAAGAAGAAGGGAGGTCTCCTCGGATTGTTCCATCGCGAGAAGCCCGACCCTGAACTGAAGGAAGATGAGGCCCGTCGTCAAGCTGAGGCCTCTGGCAAGGTTAGACAAGGTGGTACTTATCCAGGGGAAATGGCCGCTGGAACAGGTGCTACGTCCCAAGGGCTTGAGCGACCATACGGCACTGAATCCGGTAACGCGATTTCTGATTCTTGACACCCTGTTTGACACCCTTTCTGGGGGGTGAAGTTATGTATTTCCAAAGGGGATCGTGGTCCTTATCCCAAATCTACTCCCAGGACATGTCTTGCTACCCAGATACTCGTCTGTAAAGTAGTAATGCTAACTCCGATTGTGCCAGGTATTCAAGATACACCTGTCGGCTTTGGCAATGCTGCCCCCTCAGGTCTGGAGGGAACGTCTGGAGGTCTCGAGAAAGACTACGCTGGCACAGGCGCCACGTCTCGCGGGACTGAGGGCGCGTATGCCAGTGGTACTCAACCGGGCGCCCAGGGCATAGGCTCGGGTATTACTACTCACGACGCTTATGACAATGACCCCAACAAGCACAACAAGCTTCACAAGGTAAGCTAAATAACTTACAGCTCACTGAAATGCCGAGCTGACAAGCCGGACAGGACCCTCCTTCCAAAGTCCCTGAGTCTCGCGGTCTTTGAGCACCAGTCTCATGACAGTTCGTGACTGTTGGCGACAGTTGATGGTTAATGTGGATGAGCATTATTTGAAGATGAAAGAATGCAAGTTAATGCGGGAAAATCATACCCTCTTCTCTAGCCATGCTTGCGTGCTCTAGCGGTCTTATTGAATGGCGAAATATCCTTATGATGCTCTCATGCTGTGATAATGTACCTAGCAATGCTGCAAGTGAATCAAGGATATTATTCGTACGATAATACCTTACGAATTGGAAGTACACACAGCGTGCATGAAGCATGATGCTTTGATTCGTCTCAAATCACCGGGTGATCCCGAACATGGAGTCTTCCCACAACAGGTGGAAAACAAGCTTTGGTCCCTTGCACAAAAACTTGGCAATTTGAAGCTCGACTAGCTGGTACCTTATTTCTCCTTGCACACGTCAACAGCGGGGTTGCTTTCGATCACTCCCGCTTCAAGCTTCTTCTACCTCAGGTCTTCGTCTACCTCGCCCATCCCACTGCTGAATCTTTAAACCCCGAAAATCAAACCAGCAAATACCAAATACCACAAGAGAGTATTCATCAGAATCCCTTGAACAAAAGCAACCATGGTCCACCTCGCCAGCGTCCCCAATGACAAGGCCGCTAATACACCCCTTGTGAAGGGAATGGACAAGCTCAAAGTCGAGCCTAACGACGACGAAGATGAAGTCACGGCCTCCGTCTACGGCTCCCGCTTCGCAGCAGAATGCTTGCCCATGCATGAGATGCCAGAGCGAGAGATGCCCAAGGAAATTGCGTACCGCATGATTAGAGATGATCTGAGCTTGGACGGCAACCCAATGCTTAACTTGGCCAGCTTCGTGACAACTTACATGGTACGCTGATTTGTCTATCGTTTGCCAATGCAGATTGATGCGGGCCGAATCGAGAGCTAATGCAAGAGATTGTTTGTTAGGAAGAGGAGGTTGAGAAGCTTATGGCTGAGGCCCTTCCGAAGAATTTCATCGACTATGAGGAGTATCCTCAGACGGCAGATATTCAGAATCGATGTGTGAGCATGATTGCACGCATGTTCAATGCTCCTACGGCTTCGGATGATGAGAACTCTATGGGTACGAGCACTGTCGGCTCGTCTGAGGCTATCGTACGTCCCTTGTCGGACTTCCTTGCCTCAAATAGGCTTGCTAACGAAGTATAGATGCTAGGAACCCTCGCGATGAAGAAGCGCTGGCAGAACAAGCGCAAGGCTGCCGGCAAGGACTACTCAAAGCCCAACATCGTCATGAACTCCGCTGTCCAGGTCTGCTGGGAGAAGGCAGCTCGCTACTTTGAGGTTGAGGAACGCTACGTTTTCTGTACCGAGGACCGCTACGTGATTGATCCCAAGGAGGCGGTGGATCTCATAGATGAGAACACGATCGGCATCTGTGCTATCATCGGTACGACGTACACTGGTGAATACGAGGATGTCAAGGCAATCAATTCGCTTCTGGTTGAGAGGAAAATTGACTGTCCCATCCATGTGGATGCTGCTAGTGGAGGCTTCGTCGCTCCTTTCGTTGTGCCCGACCTAGAATGGGACTTCCGTTTGGAGAAGGTCATCTCTATCAACGTCTCTGGGCACAAGTACGGTTTGGTAAGCCTTCGTTCGTCTGCCATTTAATGTATCATAGCAACCTAACGCATGGTTAGGTATACCCCGGGGTTGGATGGATCGTCTGGCGCTCCCCCGAATACCTACCCAAAGAGCTTGTCTTCAACATCAACTACCTTGGAGCAGACCAAGCTTCCTTCACCCTAAACTTCTCCAAGGGCGCCTCTCAAGTCATCGGACAATACTACCAGATGATCCGTCTTGGAAAGCATGGCTACCGCTCCATCATGATGAATCTCACCCGCACATCCGACTACCTAGCCGCCAACCTCAAGAACATGGGGTTCCTGATCATGAGCAAGACAGGAGGAAACGGACTACCGCTCGTGGCTTTCCGACTGGATCCCAAGAAGAAGCCCCACTACGACGAGTTTGCTGTCGCCCACCACTTGCGTGAACGAGGCTGGGTCGTGCCTGCATATACTATGGCGCCTCACAGCGAGAAGCTCAAGCTGATGAGAGTTGTCGTACGAGAGGATTTTTCTCGAGCGAGATGTGATAGTTTGATCAATGATATCAAACTATCCTTGCAGACTTTGAATGAGATGGACAAGGAGACTGTCGAGCAGCATACCGAACGTCTCAAGAAGCATGGCACTGCGAGTGGCAAATCAAAGCACAATCATCCTCACTACAAGAATGAGAAGCATTCGCTGCAGGGTAAAAGTGGGAAGACTCATGCGGTCTGCTAGATGTGATATGAGGGACGAGGGAGATGATGCGATGATGGCATTACGACAAGCATGCAATTACGAACTCAGGGTCAAGTAGCGAAAGAACAAGTGGCGGGCCGGAAAGTACTGAATACAACGCATTGCAGGACTAATTCCCACTGCCTGCTATCTCTGGGAACATATCATGGCCTGATAAATCGACATTGCATGTCTTTACTAGTCGAATTGCGACTCGGCTTCAACAAAGAATACGAACAAGACTACAACACTGTTGTACCAGCGCCACTAGGAGTCGAATACAATATGGTAAAGTATTGAAACCCAGCAAACGTCAACGGCGAACAAATTCACAACATTGCATTCCGTGACATCATATTCCTTCCGGCCTAGCTCTCGTGGAAGCTTAGTTGCAGTGATGCATACATTATACCGCTCGTGCCATACATCTTTTCGGCATCCATTCCGCCTTAGTTGAGCTGACCTGCCGATCCTCTAGAGCGGAAGCCGCATGAGGGAATTCCTATATTCATCTATTGTATATGCTGAGGAGGACCACCAGGTATCCCAGCTCAAACGCTCAAGAGGGTAGTGAACACCCAACTCATGATCTTAGAATGTTGATGGTTGGCTAGCTCAATCATGGCAGTAAATGGCATATGCCTAAACTAAGTGTTCAGAAGAATGGTGATACTCTTTCTGTGAGCCCAGATCATTAGCAAGTGCCCAACTCAAGAACCCAAAGAAATGGGACACCTCGTACTTTGGTACGCAAGAGAGTGGTGGATGCCCTACTTATGATTCTAGGCGATCTGTAGATGCCTAGCTTAGGAATCTAAGATGTTGGCAGATAGGTAATTCATGAGCCTACAGCAGAAGCGGATTCACTGCACTAGTTACTGACAGAGTGGCTTTCATCCAGATCGAGTGCCTACGAGAATTGTAGATACGGTGCTGGAAGACCACCAACACATATACCTCTCAATCGGTCCGCATCTCTTGATGGGCCAGACTTCGTGGCTGCAAAGCCGAAGGAAGTTTGAAGCTTTAGGCGTATCAGTCGCAGGAAGAGCTCCAACCACGGGGATTAGCTTCAGCGTCTCTTCCCCGTAAATCTTTCCTAATGTTATCTGCTCCAATCGACCCGAAGTCGGGAGTGTATAGCTCGCTGTTGCCTGGCCACGGGTTGGGACCCCAGGAATCGGAATCGCCTGCGTTCCACCACGGTTCCCCGCTTTGTTTGGGAGATGTGTTTGCGATTCGTTCTACAATCTGTCCCGTGTACAAGCATAGACTGAAAGGTCCAATATCGCCTTGTTGCCCATGAGAGAATTCTTTACATTGGCCTTTGTGGCCCCGGTCTCGATAAAAGCATCATAGCCCTCGTCGGGCCCCACGATGACCTCGTTTGCAAGGGACGCATGATTCATCTGAGTGAAAACGTCTTCATAGCTCCGAGCCTCCGCCATTCTTGACGGACTTGAGACGAGAGAAGAAAGCAATGTTGATTGATAGAATGCCAGACCGGTAGATCTCCTTCAGCGATGTTCGCAGGAGAGGCATATGAGACCCAGAGATTTTTCAGTGAAATGTAAAGTAGCCAAGGTCTCACAACGGCCAGCGACTCACATCTGTAGATTTACAGAAATGAATGCTACCACCTCTGGCAGGCTTCGTTTCTTAAATTCACTGGTAGAGCAACAGACAGTACGAGACGTGCACGATTATAGTAGAGATGAGTGCTTGATGGAGATGCTGTGGATCACGACACCACAAAGGGATGGCGTGAGAGATACTCTGTGACCATGGTAGAGGAGGCCGACATCACCTCACGATTGCCGATATATTGATATCATCCCCTAAGGCTGTCGCTGCGGCCGTAACCCTAAACCAAATCCAAAATCCAAAAATCACTTATTCAGACTACCACGTCATAACCACCCATCGACAATCTGTTAAAGTTCTAGGAATAATTATCCACACATAGCTCTAGTACAACCCAACTTTTTAAATAATTAAGATACGTGGTTATTAAGATATATACGGTTTCGTTGATTTTACAAGAAATCCCAGCTTAGGTCGGCGGATACGGAATTTTCGCCGACGTTTCGCCGACCTGCGCTAAGGCTTCGTATTAAATCAACGAAAACCCTACAAATCCTGACAAGTCACCTATCCTAATTATTTGAAAACTTGGGATGTACTAGAGCTATATATGAACAATTATTCTTAGAAGTTTTAAAGCTTTTCGATGGGTGGTCATGACGTGGTAGTCTGAATATGTGATTTTTGGATTTTGGATTTGGTGGGGTGCCTAAAAATTCCAAAAATTGAAAAATGGCTTATCATTAACGACGCCGATTGTTATGAAGAGTGCTCACGTTTCCGGGATGTGATACTCAAATTCTCAACATGACAATCGTCGCAAACATAGCATTGGCCAAATCTATCTCAAGTTGGGGTCCGACCCCTCCGTTTCGGCCTCAAAGCCACAACGTATGAAGCTCCAACGTCGATGAAACTTCCGCACAACGCATAGACTCAACCCAACTTCGTACCTATAATTATCTGCTCCTGATGCAATAATTGACGCAACGGCCTGAACTCCATCAGCTCACCGCCGATTCTCCCTATGGCGCTTTGATCATAGCGCTGAAAAGCCCTGCGTCGAGATAAGATGAAAAGGGAAACCGCTATACATGCACGGACCAGAGCTGCATGAGCCTCGCTATCTGATCTCCTCTCCTCCTAATCTCCACACTTCATTCCGCCAATGGAGTGGGAAATCTCAGCCAGTCGTTATGCGCCACGCATTGTGATTCTGGCAATCTCGCCCAATCGAACCATACCACACCACTCGAAGTGCACATAATCCCCGCCACTCGGCTCATCCGGACCGTAGAGCGTACTCGAACATCAACCGCATGAACAAAGCAACTAAAACAACTAGCGTATCGAAGACACGAAGAAGCACCCAAAGTCGATTAAGCAAATGCGATCAGCGCCGCTGCTGTAACAAAGTCTGACTCGTAACACACCAGGGAAAGAACAAGATCATCGACTTCACGACAGCAACACCGGATGATCTCAGGGGCCCATCGAGCATGACCGCGTGGTCCGCATGTCAGATTGATGGGTGTAATGATGAAGCATGCATTCGTTCCGGAAGATGCCACTCGTTAGTTGCAACTTCATCTCCACACTGCTGATCCCCGAACGGGCAGGCTTCTAGAAGCCTTCTAGCAGATTCCCAGAATCTGAGCCGCTGATCCCAATCTACCGGCATCTTTAGCTGGCTTCTAGCGCATCCTTTAGAAGAGATCAGCAGATTCTGGCGGGCTTCTGGCGTTCTTCTAGCGTGCTTCTAGTGACCTTCCATGCATCGGCGCTAATCAAGCGGTGGACGAATTGGGGGCGGATTTGCGGTGTTGTTAGTGTTCATGATTCATTTGCATTTCATGTGCGTCGTATGGTTTGCCAATTGGGTATGTTGCTTATTGTGGACGAGACCGTGGAGGGAGGCGGTTGGCTGAATGGTACCTGGGATTCGGATGGGGTGCCTGGCTTTGCTGGATGCCAGTCCGGTTAAACTTACTCGGTACTGTGACCCAGGCCGTGTGCGGAGGCGGCATGACTTGTCTTCACAGAAATGCGGGAGGAGTGTGTAGATAGAAGAGGAAAACGAGTGCTTGACTTTAGACATAATAGAGATCTGTTTGATTTATAACATTGGTACCGTGAGACGTATGATACAAGCAAGTCTATATCAAGTAGTACCCCGTAACAACCATCCAAGTCTATAGTCGTAAAACCACGAACCTCCCAAGTCTATTGCTGTTGGTACAGGCAAACCCTAGAAACGTAGGAGAAGCAACGAACGACGCCGAGTGGTATAATATTTCCGCACGAAAGAAAATCCAGTCATCAACAACAACAACAGCAAAACCCAATGAACTCAAGAACTTTTCAGATCAACCAAAAAGCACCTCCTTACTCAAACTCTGCGCCACATCCCTCCACTCCACATCTCCATGCCCCGCATCACTTCTCCTCCAAACCTCCTCACAAACCTCCCACGCCGTAACAATATTATTCATTCCCTGCCTCGTCTCCAAATGCCTGAAAACAGTCCTCGCCACATTCCGATCCACATCCTCTACCGCCTCGCACGCAGCTGTAAATAGCGGCCACACCAGCGTTGCCATTGGTCCGCTGAAAATCACAACGCGCAAGCAGGCTTGCAGGGTTTGCTTTGTAGGCGTTTGGACTTTCGGGTCAGAGCGTGGGTAGGAGAGGGTCATGCGGTAGAGAAAGACGAAGCAGGCTTGTTTGTGGGCTTCGGCGTTGTTGAGAATGGATTGCAGTCTTGAATCATCGGCTGGGTTCTCAATCGTCACCACCGACGGTGGTAGTTTGGGGATCCACTGCTGCAACGCCAGTTCAATACTGGTGGTGTTCGTTTCGAAGTCCGCGCGCATGTTGTTGGCCTTGTCGTGGCCTGGCGATTGGCGTTCTTCTTTGTCAAGGCTGCGCTTGACGTCTACGAGGCTAGCGAGGCGGTGGATGATGGGCCAGAGGTCAGCGACGAGGCCGAAGAGGGTGTCGACTGAGGCCATAGGAGAGCGGTCGTGTACAGAGACAAAGTCTTGGGCTGTGGGGACGAGGATGGTGCCGGACATGGGGGAGGAGCCGAATGAGAGGGCTGATGCTACATCGAAGTAGCGGAAGGCTCTTTCGAGGAATGCGCTTGTAGAGCCGCGCTTGGTCCTTCGTTCGCGCATGATCGATAGTGCGCCTCTTAAGTGGCTGTTTAGGACAGTGGAAGAGCCACTTCGTACAATCTGATCAAAGATTAGCATTCGTCCAATGATTCTCTGATTCCTGGAATCTACCTCGTAATACAAAAGAAGAATGATTACTGCCAGGACCTCGTCTCGATTGCCTTCATCTTTGTGTGCAATAAGACCTGCCAGGCCCTGCAAAGCTTTCGAATGCAAATCTAGGGCTCTTTCTTCCACTTGCAATCCCCGATGCTCAAGATGAGCACTTGAAATTGCATAGATAGCATTCAAAAGAGGCGGACTCTTTCGAGCCATTGGCAAGACTAGTTGTCTAAATGGGTTACCTGAATCCTCCTTGAAGACAATCAGATGACTTAAGACGTTACAGAAATGGTCGAGGAGACCCCGCTGCGATTCTCGGCTGGTGTACTCAGAGTATGGTGGAAGACTTGGAGACTGGGCATGGAGACTAGGCGCGAAATCATAGGGTGAGCCAGCAGATTGAGGCGAGAGGAAAGCGCTTGTGGGGTCCGGGTATGAACTGCTCCTTGACAGAGCAGATGGTGGTGCAGTGAACATCTCCCTCGTAGTCACAATGTCTGGATCATAGGGCGGAGGATCCCTAGCAAAGCCATCTAGAGGATCCATAAGATGATGCTTTACGGCATCCATGCCATTTGACCGTGCAAAGTTATCGAGAGACGTGAATGGTGGAAGCGGCGAGTTCATGTCTCCGAAGGTGTCACTGCCACAGCTCGAAGCAGAATCACTGAAGACGGAATCCGCGCTGTGGATTTCCCAGTTCTCTGCGATTGCAGGTAGCGGTGGTGTTGGCGAACCAGAGAGGATGGAAGAGCCCGAGCTCGAGTCTTGCCGCAGTGCTTGCAGTCTATCGTGGAAGCCGTAGTGTTGACCTGGAGCGGTTGTTGGTGGTCGCATGCCCATATGTTCGGGATTGGAGACAGTCCTTCTCCTCTTCCGGGGCTTGACGGGCTCATATTCACACCTCAGGCCTCGCTCGAGACAGCGGTCACATTGCGGCCTCTCTTCGTTGCACTTTTTCTTTTTCTCTTTGCTAAGCCACGGTAAGTATATTGTCAATAATTTGGTGGTGTGATGGGATCTCTCACCAATGAACACAGCCTGGAAAGATACACGATCAGTCTCATGTTTAACAATGAAAACGGCACAGGTTCGAGCAAAAAAAGTAATTTGAATGCTTACCGGCCCTTGAGCGCCGCTTGGGGATCTTTGCAGGTACTGGTCGGTGGTAAAGCAGCATCATGGACGGTGAGCAGTCAAACATAGAAATAATTTGCAGTCACGGATGACCACAAGAACAGAAGCTGATGGGATATTCAAAAATTGGGAAGGCCAGGGAGGCGGCCTTTATGACGGATGGGTTGATCAATTACTGCTCGAAGTCAAGGTCTATAGCTTGCTTGAACTTGATACACAAGGCTTGAGGGTTTAGGCAAAGATAGGTATGGGTTGATATCAGATATAGGCGCAACGTTCTGTTCCAAACGATAGGGGAGCAGGGTGAATTCCTTGCGGGGTATTGTGATATTTCTGTGGAAGTGGGAGCATGGGGAGGTGGAAGATGTGTGGGGCTATTAGGAGGATGAGGATAGGCCGATGTCAATAGTGGATGAACTTGCAGGGGTCTTTCCGTTGCTGCAAGTGCAAGGTTTCTCTGACTCCTGTCAGGGTCAAGCGTAAGGTAAGGTAAAGTAGGGAATGTCACGTTCTCGTTTCGCGAATATCTCCATTTTACTAGCTCTTGATTGGAAGTGGCTGCTTCAGAGTTAACCGGGTGGCAGGAGTGGTAGGGGGCCTACGCCTGCACCATGCGATCTTCATACCTTAGGGCTGTCTTCGAAGACGCTAGTGATTGATCCTTGTTGCCGCTAGACAGGGCCTCAATCTTGCTTCCTTGATCGGCAACTCGCTTAGTGGATGAATTGGGGAAAGCGTCAGGATCGGCTCAAAGCGAGGGGGAGCAAGTCCGTAATCCTTCCCTGTTTCTACTCTCATGATTGGCACACACACTGTGATTGAGATTGTCCGCTCTTCGATCTTCACCTTCTAGTGGCCTTCTAGAGGATTTCCCAAAAAGGAGGAGACAGGCATCGTGGAAGACACGTAGAAGGATCGGTGAGTGATAGCGCTGGAACCCCCGACCTCATCTCATCGCCGACGCATCTGCACTGTTGGCCCTAATTTGTCCACATCTCCAAAATGGAAGGTCCTGCAGCCGACAAACTGGCTGGCCTTCCGCCACGAAAGTCCATGCTTTTATGCTTTCATGCTTTCATGCTTTCAAGCGTTGACGGAAATACCTGAAACGTTTCGAAGAGCACTCACTTTTGAAGCGTTTCGCACATTTCGTGCCTTAGCAGATCATCCTGGACGCGATAATGTAAAGTCAATGTGAGGGGAAGTGAGTGCTCAGAAACGACTGAGCCACTAAAGAGGCACCTCCGTACCTCAACTTAGAACATTATCAAATGTGAAACACAAAAGCCGCCCACACCAACTTTGGGACAGCGGTCATGCGTCTGTTTGATCTGGCACGTCCAGCCTACGCTTGCGATTCCGGCAGAAGCATGGCCTTACTAGCTGCGCAATAGCTTTACTTGATTGGATATCTGTTTTGACCCATCTAGCATCCTTGCCGGGGGGGATGCGGTCATCGGTCAATCCTGATCTATCGCTATAACCGCGCAAACGAGCGAGCTAGAAGGCACCAAGAACATTCCCTTGTGGCCTGGCCTTTGATTGGGCCATTGGTACAGACGTGCTGATCTGTGTCTATCAGTGGATACGTATTTACCTGACGGAGTGTTCTTCTGAAACCTTCATCATCCCTGGCAGACCACGGATCCAAGTTGAGAGTAGGCAATTAGACAATAGACCATACTCAAGATGTTTGTATATTGCTAGTTACCAGGACGGCGCGACCAGCTAAATGTTATTAGCAACGCCCAAATATCAGGAAAGTTGATGCTCTTGAGCCCAGACGCAAGCTCCATCCCAAGCTGTGCAACCGCCTCGTCGGTCTTTGAGGACGCCATTCCACCTCTGGATGTGGCGGTTCCGTATACGACGAGGCTTCTCGGTGATGCGCGGATACTTATTTGACGCCATTCAGGATTTCAGACTAGACCATTGAACAGCCTTGAAAGTAGTTTTAATGTGACTTACCATAGCTGATCACGAGGAGACTGGTTTCAGTAACACCTGTCGTTGTGATCATTCCTCGTATCTCCATGTCATGCCCGCGATGTCTTGCAGTCATGACGGGCTTGAAAGATGTCGTACTGGAGGATAAGTAGTTCAAAATCCCCTGAAGACTTCAAAAACCTTCAGAGCGTTGAGCAAAATGGTGCTCGTTGATCTTCTGACGTCCAGAGGGTTCGCCACCCCTCCATAGAAGCGGTGCAAGAACTACCAATAGTCGAGTGTCAGGGATCTCGATGCTGACAACCTGCATAACGTTCAAGTCCTCCCGAGGACTATTATCTGGTGGCGCAGTAGCTGCTGGATCCTGGAAGATAAGATAATCGCCAGTACTCCGTACAGTGAAATGGGCAGGCTTTGTGGGAGGCTTTGAAACATTGGAATCGTGGAATTTGCTTGAGGAAACATTCCACTGCCTCTCCAACCATTTTGAAGCTCTTCTAAATATGCTCCGGCGTCAAAGCTTTGGTAAGCCTTATGGGCTTGACCGCAACGTGTTTCAGGGCCTTATGGCCTGCAGCAAGACATATTGTCGGAGTTCTCAGGGGACAGTATATACTTCGAACATGCGAAAGCGTCTATTTGTATCTCACCACGTGTTGTTGGTTCATTGAGTCCCAGTGCTGACGAAATTGGTTCCTCGAAATGGATGGCCCAAATTGGGTCATTATTCGGTGAGGGTATGTGGGTGGTGACGCAGTGAGAGCCTGGGAACATTCGAGACATCCAGTAAACTGCCGTTTAAGGGGTCTCTGATGTAATCATGCCGTGCCCGAGTCGACTCACTTGAATTATCTATTAGTCCCAAATGCGTTTGCGGCAAAGTTTCATTGGCATATTAACATATTAACTTCTCCAGCTCTTCGTCCTTCCGGATTGCCTACGTGTGGGGTATCTGCCGTACCAGTCGTTTCTTAGTTCTGCTGAGGAATAGGCCTTGTCAGAAGGAGCTGATTATACAGGGAGAACACTGACTCGTGCTGGTTTGCGGGGCTTTCAATGACCCAAATAAAACGAACCATGCATATTCAGAATTGATGGTACAGTCGGGGGAATGGTGCGTGCGGCTTCGCGCAAGATAGGATCGTTTCAAGGATCAGACATCGCTTCTCCACATCTCGGAATCAATGAGGATGAACAAATTCTCCCCACATGTCGGGAACATAATATTTCCCCTTCCCCACATATCAGAAACATCTAAAGATAGAATCGCAAGGGAATGCTCCTTTCAGATTTGACGCAATCCTCTAATTTTCGATACGACGCTTCCCCAAGACGTTCCCGTTGATACCGGCTTATTTGTTCAATGGTACGCTTCTGCGATCGCGTGATCTTCAACGAGAGGGAATGCATTGATGACATGGGTGCTCAGTGGAGCCGCCTAGCGGCTGTCGTTAATCGCCAATGAAGCCTTGTATCAGGAATTCCTAGAATTAGCATTCTCAATCTTCTGACCTTTCTCAACGTTACAACGTTTCACTTGAGCGAATATTGCACTCAATGGCAGCCAGCCAAGCATTGATCAGGAGTCAGACACTGAGCAGCCAACGGAGGGATATTCGATATTGGATTTTTGGGAAGATTTCGCATTCTGGCCTGGCCAGCGGCTTCAATTTTCAAGACTGACAGACAACCACTGTAACGCTGTCTACCTTGCTTCAGCGGCATTTATGACCGGAAGACTACAATGGTCTTGTCTAGAACGCCATATGGTGGTGCGCAAAAGAACCTTAGTTGGTGGGCAGCAGCAAACCGCAACAAAACACCTGGGGTTGCAAGGCAAATACCGAGAGATGCTTTGAAAGTATACGCCTCAGCCATAAATTCTTTGGACCTTCGATATCTCCTGCTCGTAAAGTCCAAGCGTAATATTCGCAAGCTAAGTTGGTTCTTTTCGTGGATGTTAATTGTCGATGAAGCATTGGACTCTTGAGAATGTAGGCCACGGTACTATCCGGCCGTTACATTCAGGTGGTCTACATTGCGCAATATTCGCTGGGAACCGGTCCTCGCTGACAGCCCAAACGCACGTCTCCGATTGACATCTTTGAGAAGCAGAGACGTCAATAATATCACTGCTTGAATCTATAAGAAGACGAAGGCTCACTGTACCTATAAAAGTGAGCCGCCATCTTCTCGTCGCGCGACATTGAATGGGGTTCTGGCTTCATACATGCAAAAAAGACCTGACAGGCGGCTCGCTGTATAAAGGAGACAGCTTCATTGCTCATCACCATTGCCGAGACAGATATACAAAGATTACGGAGCTCCTGAATATTGTCAGTTCGAAGTAGATGAATGCCGTCATACACCAACAGTACAAGCTTGGGCGCCCCCAGTACAAAGGAGAAGGAGTTATGTTTCACTGAAACAGTGAAACAGTCAATTTGACATCACCTAGATACTCGGCTCAGACATGTGCATATCTGGTGATGGTCAAACAAAACGTGAAGAAGAGGTGAATCGGAGAGTTGATGTTGCCTCGCAACGGTCATGACTCTGGTCGAGCACGCTGGTCAGTCGAGCAAGCAGATGTACTTAAAGTTGGTAGATTTCAAAGTAAAGAATAAGTTTTTGTGCCCATAAACAGTAGCTCGAGGACACTGAAGCGATGGCGCTTTCTGCAAAGATTCAGTTATTTCTTGAGCGAAGAATGACGTTTGCCAATCGTGCATGAAAACATATCGAACTGGAGCAATCTCTCGCACTAACTTTATCTCCGAGATTTGGCGCTAAAGGGCTTGGCCAAGAAAAAGATTCATTCTGTCTTTGCAAGCTCAGAGCATCAACTCAGCATCTTCACCTTCCTAATCATCTCCCCTCCTACACTCATACGATGGCTTCATCAGCACCTCCTTCGTCGACGGGGTCGACGAAGCTCGATGCCATGGTACAGAAAACATCAGCGAACACCCCGGAGAAGCTCAGCGGTCTTGCACTGTACTCGAGATTCGCATTAGCTGGGGCAGTCTGCTGCTCAGTCACCCACGGCGGTCTTACGCCCGTTGACGTGTGAGTATGAGTTAAAATCCGATTGCTTGCTAGACTAACAATTATCGTATCCAGCGTCAAGACACGAATCCAGCTCGACCCTGTAACCTACAACAAGGGCATGATTGGCGGCTTCCGTCAGGTCATTGCGAAAGAAGGTGCCGGCGCGCTCTTGACTGGATTCGGTCCTACCGCTGCCGGATACTTCCTACAAGGCGCTTTCAAGTTCGGAGGATACGAGCTCTTCAAGCAACAGTGTATCAATTACCTTGGCTACGAGACTGCCTCGAACAACCGAACAGCTGTATATCTCGCTTCGTCCGCCCTGGCAGAGTTCTTTGCAGATATTGCGCTTTGCCCATTAGAAGCTACCAGAATTCGATTGGTCTCACAACCTACCTTTGCGACTGGATTAGTGAGCGGCTTCGGAAAGATTGCCAAGCAGGAGGGCGTTGCTGCTTTCTACTCGGGCTTCGGACCTATTCTCTTTAAGCAGTAAGTTGAAACGCCATGTTATGCAATGCGCTAGCCTCTAATTGTTGTTTAGGGTACCATACACGATGGCGAAGTTCGTTGTCTACGAAAAGGTGTCAGAAGCCATCTACAAGCGCGTCGACAGATCCCAAACCTCTGCACCTATGCAAACGGTCTATAATCTCGGGTCTGGTCTCATCGCTGGTTTCGCAGCTGCCATCGTCTCGCAACCCGCAGACACCATGCTCAGCAAGATCAACAAGACCAAAGGACTCCCTGGAGAGGGCACCACCAGCCGTTTGATCAAGATCGGAAAGGAGCTTGGATTACGTGGAAGCTACACTGGTATTGGGGCGCGTCTATTTCTTGTGGGCCTAATTACTGCCGGGCAGTTCTCAATATACGGTAATTCCATGTAGCTTCTAAAGAGACTCATATGCTGATATTGCTCAGGGGACATCAAGAAGGTATTGAATGCCACTGGCGGTGTAGAATTGGCCAACTGAGCTTTTATATTGTTCGGAATGCCTGTCTGTACACAAGACAATTGCAAGTGTGTATCATTGACAAATGCAACTGTGTATCATTAATATTTGGCGAAAGTGGTTTAGGAAGGGGCAAAACACTTCACAGCCTTAAATGAGATAGACAAGAATAGAACCGGTCTCCCCGGAACGCGTGTACAAACTTGAGTCTCGGATTTGCAATGGACGGGTCTTGATAGAATTGCCATCTGGCTCAAAATATTGAAAGATATATAAACCACAGCAGTAAAGAGTCCTCTTATCTATTGCTATTAATAGTGTCTCAAGCTAGGTATGTAGTTGCTACTAATTCGGCGCTTCAGCTCTCCCTTTGGGTCCATAAGAAGCTCCTAGGACGTCACTGTTTTGCTCAAAGTCATTCCCTCACTTCTCATTTTCTATAGATGTCATCAGCCCCGGCATCCACCCATGCGTCACCCCTACCCCCCCGGTAGCTGCTTCGGTAGTCTTAGTGTAGTACTGGACGTAGTGAGATTTATCCTCGTAACTCTCCATCCTCCAGCCGTTTGTAGGTGCTAGTCTTTCAAGATTTTTGGCTCTCAATTTTTGGCGGCATCGTCGAAGTTTGAGCTATTGATGCTTCTTCTGTCCCCAAACTGCATCTCGGACTTGCCTGTAGTAATATCACTGATCATAGACGAATAGGCTCCTTTTCTTCCTCACGTGAGGCAAGTCATTACAGCCCACATTTTTGCGCGGTAGGAAACGCGTGGTGCCAAGACTTTGAATCAATTGCTGTGACAACCGGTAGCGCAGTTTCCAGTATACACAACCAACATTGCTTGGTACCTGGAGAGCATTTGCTGTCGCATGATCAAAAACTGCACTTGTTTGTCCTGCTCAAGCTGATGTTGTAGCTAACTCAAAGATGGCCGGTACGTCTATCGAGGACTTCCAAGAATACCACAATCGTCCGCCGGTTCGAGACGTAGACGAGACTCTACACTCGTCACCCCAAACATATGAACAAGCCAAAGGCAACATCCAGCGCGATCTCGACGATGATAATGTCTCACCATCCGGCTCAGCGCGCCATTCAAGCGGCCCAGATGAAGCTGTCTTCGACCACTCCTCTCGCGCCAGCTCTCCACGAACCTCCAACGGTTCCGACGACGACATCTCAATTCTAAAATCCCACTGTGAGCTCCCACACCACACAACCCCACCCTTCACACCTCTCAAGACCCGTTCTCCCTTCCGCCATCCCTCCTCCTTCCGTGCAATGCAAATGGATATCACGCCTCCCTACCTAGCCTCTCCCTCCTCGCAGCAGCGTCACAAACTCTACACACCATCACGACAATGTACTCCACGCTCCACCCGCTCCCAGCGCAGCGCCATGAGCTCTCCCTCGAAACTCAGCCCCACAAAAAGAATCAAGAAAGAACACCCTCTCGTCCTCCTCCACGTCACCCTCCTGCCAATACCTTTGGTTTACTCCCAAGAGATAATGGAAAGCGTCCTTCCTCCCTCCATCCTCGAAAACTGGAAACTCCTCCAAGAAAAAGCCACCGATACAGTCCTGGAGCGTGGCATCCTGATCCCGCATCCGAAAGAAGATTACGACCTCCTCGAAGAACGCCTTCTCGAATCCCTTGAACTCAAAATTCCGCGCATACTCAAGTGTGGACACTTCCACCTTTCGCCGGAAGAAGAAGCAGATGTACTCGCAGAATCCGACCACGAGGAGGATCTCGGTGACGCAGACATCTGCCTCGACTGCGGGCGCCGCATTCGCGATGGGAGATACGGCAGCGCGGGCACGGGCAGTAAGAGGTGGGATATCAAGCTCTTCGCCGCGAACGGGCTTATGAGAGCGGGCGCATGGAGCGCAGCGTGGCGAGAGATGGAGCGGGTGGATGTGGAGATTCTGCCGTGGATGGAGGAGGATATGAAGCGGGAGCTCGAATTGAGACGAGAAGAAGAGGACCGAGCGAAGGTCGAAGCGAGAGAGGAAGGAGTTGGAGGGCTGGATGATGAGAGATTAAGAGAGATATATGGAGGAGATTCGCAAGCCTATGTCGATGGACTGGTCGATACGTCTCATCTTCATGCGCCAACTACGGCCCAGCGAACACCGCAGAAAGCACCGAGGCTACGGCAAGAAGATGAGCCACTCTGGGACCTCTTCCGCGACTACGTCTACCACGCTGCCCAAGACCGTCGGAACGTCGCCATCTTCCTCCTCAGTATCCTAGTAATGTTTCTATCGATGGGCACCTTTTCCTCGAATCGACCACTGCAACGCTCGAAGGACCATCACATATCATCCACGCTGCAAGTCTCGGACGTGGGCATGGGTGCGATGTCTATGGCGTCCGCGTCGACCTCTGCTGCAAGTGTCGAAGCGCCCAGCTCTAGCCCTTCTTCGAAACCAGAGCCTGTACAGAACGAGGAGTCGGGGAAAGAGCAAGAGCAAGAGCAAGAGCAAGAGCGAGAGCAAGAGCAAGAGTCTTCGTGGACGGAAGCTGCGGAAGATGTATTGAGCGAAATGGTGGAAGATTAAGAAGAAGGGTGAACTCTTTTTGTTGTTGATGGTGCTGTACATTGTTGGTACATATTGAGCGATGGAGCGTACCTTTTCCGATCTTCTTGATGTCACGCTGTTCCTGAGCGAAGCGAAGCGTTCATGTGGTTTTGAGCATTAAGAGATACACCATTTGGCGGATTGCGGCTTGGTTGTTCATAGAGTTCATATGGAAAGGGAGAAGACAGCATCTCGCTGAGAGATCGGTAACAATTCTTTGTGCCTCACGATCCTCCGCGATAAATCACCATGCCATTGGCATCAAGAATATTGATGTACTATGAAAGTCGTAATCCGGCCGTGCTAGTAACAACAAGGAAAGTGAAGACCCAACAAACTTTGTTTCCCAAAAGAAACCCTGCTCCAATTTCAATCTCCATTGCCAATTTGATATATGCTTTCCTTCCCTGTTTCAATTTACCATTTCCTTCCCTAATTCAATTTGCCATTTCCTTCCCACTTGATAGACCGTTAGAGCCCGATGGACTCCCCGGCCTGTATTTCTCCCTATCCCTAGACCTTCAAGCAAAACTGCTTCATGTATTCATAATCCTCTACATTCTTATCCACCACCTCTCTGATAACCTTCGCTCCCTTCAGCCCAAACCTCTCACGCCATTCAGCATCTTCCTCTTCGACACTCTTGGGCTTTTTCTTCTTCCCGTCAAACAAGTCAGCCCAGCCCAAAAAAAGGCCCCCTTCCCCTTTTCCCGCCCCTTCTCAATTTAAATCAAGAAAGAAACCACTTACCTGCATCCTAGGCTTCAAATCACAGCTATTCATTGCATCCTCGTGAAAGCCTGGCCATTTTTCAAACGCCTCTCTAGCTTGCTTCTGATCCTCGTCGGAGTCCCATTTCAGCATGCTCTCGTTGTATTCGATGCCGACGCTCTTGCAGAAGGCTTCGATAATGAGCTTGGGGCTGTCGAGGAGGTCGTCGGCGTCGACGACGCAGATGTCGATGCCAGAATGCCCGTTGGTATGGCCGTTCGTGTTGCCATTTGTGTAGCCGTTGGTAGTGGCGTTGCCATTGATTTCGGCACCATTGGTAGAGTGTGTTGCAATCTGTGGTCCAACTTGGCCAATAGAGCGTAGATAGTCGAACACGCGGCGCACTTCGTCATAGCCAGCTTCGGAGGGCATGAAGTCATAGAAGCCGGTAAGCTTATCGAGCGGTGGCACTGTGCAGCGATAGTAGGATGGAATGCTGTAGCGTGGGTGGCGGATCAGGAACGTGAAGTGAAATTTGCCCAAAAGCTCTCTTGGCATGATGGTTGGGTTGCCGGGTTCGGCTTCGGTGCCATAGGGGTAAGGAGCTCCCTTTTTATCATCCGGGGTGCCGTTGGTGGTGCCATTGGTGGCACCGTTGGCGTGTGGCTTCGAGGATGTGCCGACACCGCGTTCCTTCCTCTCCAGGGATGGAGCGATCAATGAAGGTGCTTGGTTGGGAGGGACCAGGTAGTGGATGATGTCCTTGATGAAGAGGCGCTTGCCCTGGAAGAGGGTAAGTACGCCGTAGTCGGATCCACCCAAATGGTGCAAAAGCTTGAGACAACAGTGAAGAACGCAAAACAGAAGAGAAGTGAGGAGAAAACAGAAAGTCCCAACTATGCGTGATGTTCGTCATCCGTACACGGATTCTCAAGGTCGACTTTGCAAATCTTTGAACGCAAACAGCGTACGTAATGCGTAGAAGCAAGGCTGGCCGCTATTCTTCGCTATGTATAATCAAATCCGAAGAAACCAAGGGGCCGTTGTAACGCTTTGGTGTGAAAATCGCGTGGGTGTGCTGAAAGTAGTGCATGAAAGACCGCATCTACTTGCAAGGCTATGCAACGGAGAATCGTTTTGCATGAGGCAGAGTGAATGTCGCACTGGAAGGGGTGATTCGGACCTCGGCACTCTCTTTCTCAAGTCTGTCGAGGACAGTCTTGAACGTCGAGGCTTCAAAGCCGCTGTCAATTCTTCCCTTCCCGTCATTCTCGAATCTGAAACTCAGCCTCTCGGGGCCATAGTAGAATGCATCACCAAAAGGTTCGTGAATGCATTGGAGCGAGTCGCGGCAAGTCATAAAGACCTAACAACCATTAGCTGGAACGGCCTGTTGAAACACGACGTTGCTGTTTACTCTTTCAAAAGCCGTGGAGCATGCCCGCGGATGTGTAGCAACGAAGATGGGTTTATTGGACATCTTTGTTGTGCAACGACGATAGAGATCAATCGTGCTTTGATCAACAGTTGGAAAGCAAATGGTGCGATCAGTATTTGGTTTCAGCAAATACTGGTATAGTCTCAATAGTAGAAACCTTGAAGAAGGTAGGAATATCGCGAACGGCAGTGAATACTTATGAGAAACTTTCTCTTCAGTAGGACTGATAGCTAGAGCGGAACAAGTTACAGGCAAGTGAAGTAGGATTTGTTGCCCGTTTACTTTTCTCAATTACGACTACTCTGTATCGAATAGCATCAATAAGGAATAAGGAAGATAATCTCTCTTGAGCCGGGGCGAGGCGTTGAGTGACGTACAGAACAACCCCACCACCCACGCGAACCCACCCGGGGTCTGGGCAGACTATGCCCGATTCTTGCCAGCCATAAACGTCAGTTTGCAGAGAGGAAAGAGTTGCCCTTATCACCTTCTTTGTTGTGACAGGGCATGGCCCGAGAATGCACATATGCAGGGCTGAGAGATCGGACCTTGACAGACTTGACATGTTAGAAGTCTCCGCGTTCTGAGAGCTTTCATCGGCAGCGGCAGGAATTGCTTCACTCAACATGTAAAGGGATGCGATGCCTAGGAAAATGTATTGTTGAGTGCCGTGAGATGGCCGCTTCACTCTTTAGTCTTGTTATCTGGTCTTAATCCGGTTGGAGGGTTGGTCGCCGATCGCGAAAATAGATCGATAACGGCGAGTGCTGCAACACAGACACGCGTTGACAGGCAAACATGCTATGAGGTTAGAGAGCGCTCCGTACTCTATGCGTGGCAAGGGCGGCCGAGGTGGTAGATCGAAAGTTGTACGATTCAGTTTCAGGGTCCACTACACCTAGAAGCGCTGGGGACTAGGCTCGAATAGCTTCAGACTTTTCGTCAGCTGATGCACCCAAACTTGGATGCTGCGCTGTTTCTACATAACAATCATCACCCTGTGTGTCAACAACATTCATTGTAGAGGCGCAGCCAAGCTCACGTGGCCTATAGGAGCAGATCCTTCCAACAATAATATCCATCCAAAAGCTGCGGCCTGCAGCTCCAAACCGCAATTACATCGAACTATTGCAACTGCGCGCGACTCGATAACGACGCTCACAATCATGGAAGACCTTGTGCTCAATGTCACGAAGGCGGCGCAACACCCTTTCTATCCAATCGAGGCAAACATCGTGGGCTACATCGCTAACAAGTGGTCTGTCCCAGCCTTGCTGGGCATGTTCGCTGCGGGATGGGTGGTCATACTGGGTGCAACGTTGGTTATGGTGCGGAGGCACAACCCAACTCTGCCCGGACGGGAAAAAGCGACCATACTATGGTTCGTTTTGAGTGAGTAGACAATACTGTGGCGGTAGGAGAAGGAGGATTTTGTTAATTGGCTGAGGTACAGCTGGGACTATTCACCTGTTCTTCGAGGGTTAGCAAGCAATCGAGACTATCTGATGACAATACGATGGCTAAGAAGCATCTAGGATACTTTTCCTACAACCACGCGAACATGCCAGGCAAGCAGGACTTCTTCGGCCAGCTCTGGAAGGAATACTCGTTCTCCGACTCGCGATACCTGACCTCCGACCCGTTCGTGCTCTGCATGGAGACGGTCACAGCAGTACGTACTATACGCGTCTTGCCCCGCTACCAACGAAAGAACCACAGATTGAAGGCTTCACGCACTAACAACATCACAAACAGTTCGCCTGGGGCCCCCTTTCCTTCGTCGTAGCCCTGATGATTACCACCGAACATCCGCTTCGCCATCCTCTACAAGCCATGGTTTCCCTGGGCCAGATCTACGGCGATATCCTATATTACGCTACCAGCATGTTTGATCACTACTTCGCAGGTCTGACATACTGCCGTCCAGAAGCGTACTACTTTTGGGGGTACTACTTCTTTATGAATTTCATCTGGATTGTCATTCCAGGCGGTGAGTGGCTCTTCTGATAATAATAGAAAAACCAACACCACTGACCAATTCTAGTTCTTCTCTACAGCAGCATCTCCAAGAGCGCAAAAGCTTTCGGTGCTTTGGACCGAGAAACGAAGAAACAGCAGACCAATGGCCATGGCAAAAAGGTCAACTGAACCTTGGCACGCAAGTCGTGGGATCGCTCTCGATCCGTGTTCGCGTGCTCATTCATATAAAGCAAGACCTGCTGCTCGTGTTTCTGCGCTTGCTATTGGTCTTGCTGCGTACAAAGCCTGGTGCTGGTGTTCTTCTACCATAGAACATATAGGTCTTTGTCCCAATATATACTTGTATCCCCTGGGAATGCTCGAGATTTTCAAGATTCTTCTCATGCTTTGCAAATATGAGAATGGCTAGCATCAAGGCTCAAGCTACGAAGCATATCAGCTATAAAAGTTCCCAGGTTTGGAGACCGATGACTAGCATTCACTCAACACGCTTGGGTCATTATACGTGCCGTTGGAACTGAGCTTACCGTCACTTTTGCACCCAAGGAACGCTGCAGGCCGATAAAAGGATGCAATTTTCACTCACGGAACATAGGAAGTATGATAATCCTCGCTCAAATGGGAGCTTACGATAGCGAATGCTCGGATTCGCACCCAGCCAGCGCGCTACAAAAGCGATGGCCACAGCGGCACTATATACAATACTTCTCCAGCACCTATAGCTTCGACCTCCTAGTATTATCATCCATCAACTCCACTCCCTCGCCAAGCACACCCTCCAACTGCTTAACCGCCCTCCACGTCTTCCCCAACTGCACCCTAATCGTCCTCATCCCCACCTCCCTGCCCATCTTCAAGTTCTCACCAATGTCATCCAAAAACACAATATCCTCACCCCTCACCCCACTACCCCCCTTCTGCTTATCGAATTCATCCAGCCGCTTTATAGCCAGCTCATATATATCCCGTGAAGGCTTTCGCATGCCTACTTCCGCAGAAGAGATGTATACGTCAAATAATTCCTGCGGGTTAAAGAAAAAGGCGTTTGATGCTGGAGTAGTGGGGGCGGACGACCGCTCTTGTTTCGCCCATGGGTGGTTGGGTGGATAGATGATTGTGTTTGATAGTGCGCCTAGAATCGGGCGAGGCTTTTGCTTAGAGAGACGTTCGAGAGCCGGGAAGATATAGGGTTCGGGTTCTCGAGAGGCGCCCATCATTTTCCAGAAGAGGGCTTCGCCGTCGATTTGGGGCATTGCGGGCAGAGAAGGGTCAGAGGTTTTGGATGAGGAGGGAGCGACGATGGGTTCTTTTGCTTGAGGCGGTGGTGCGGTGTTCGGTTTGCTTTTATTTGAGGATTCGACTACGTCTTCTGATTCTAAGCTGACTGGGTCTCCGATCGTGGTATCTTTTGCTAGTTTGGATAGTGAGGGTCTCTCGCCGTATTGGTTTTCATTTGCTGACTTGGGTTTCGGTTGAGAAGATGGGGAGGATTCTGCGCCCCGGTCATTGTCGGTTGGTTTCGAGTCTGCGGTTTCGGCTTTTAGGCTGACATGGTCTCCCAGCTGTGTGGGGTTGGCGGTGTCCTTTAGTCTCTTTTTCTCATTCTTGAAGCTACTGTGGAACTCTTTCCATGCATCTTTGTTGTGTAGGTCTGCAGTGAAGCCCTGGAAGTATTCCGCGTCCAACTTGATCTCGCCGCGTTCAAGCCGCTGCCAATACCCATTGGGGGAGGAGTAGCGGATGGCGTAATTAATCCAGTCGGTGGGTATGCCGTGCTCTCTTTCGAAATCGAGAATGCCTTGCATTGGGGATAATACCTGTAGATCTGTCAGAATTGTAGAGCGTCTGAGGGATGTATGGATTCTTTGAGGGAAAGGGGACACACGCAGACGCCTCCAATGTCGAAGAGAATAACTTTGGGGGGTTTTTGTGGGGCCATTGTGCAAGTCTCTGCTCCCAATCACGAAGCGTAGATGAGGAAGATGCCAGATAACGTTGCCTGAATCAATTGCAGAAATCAGAAGAGTGTCTGGATCACAAGGGGACAGTGAACAAAGAAGGTTGCGATGATGCATAGACGATTCTGCCTCGGTTCATCAGCGAGGCTTATCGATAAGAAGATGCTAACCGTATCGGGAATAATGAGGGCTTCAGCCCGCTGAAACCCTCAAAATCTGACTGAAAGTCGAGCTCAAGACATAAGACATACCTCGCAAAGCATTCATGCAGATCAACCAGGTACGTAATCTACTTCAGCGCGCTTCTCAACAGGGTATCTATTGACACTCATTCAGCCATCCAACCAGATCCGCCTGACAAACGTTTCCCTCGTACGACTTAAAAAAGGAAAGAAACGCTTCGAAATCGCCTGCTACAAAAACAAAGTTCTCGAATACCGCTCCGGCATAGAAACAGACCTCGATAATGTCCTCCAAATTCCCAGCGTCTTCCTCTCCGCCAGCAAAGGCCAAACAGCGCCAACCCAAGATCTCGCAAAAGCCTTCGGGCCCAAAACCAGCGTCGATGATATAATACAAGAGATCTTGAAGAAAGGAGAGATGCAGGTCGGAGAGAAAGAGAGACATGCACAGACGGAGAGGATACATAATGAAGTTGTGGATATTGTGGCTGGAAAGTTAGTAGATCCGAAGAGTAAGAGGGTGTATACGGCTGGAATGATCGAAAAAGCGCTCGAGCAGTTGAGTTCGCAGGGGGCGCAGTGTAAGCAGGAGGAGCCTGGGAAGGGAGCGAGTGGGACTGCTACGACGACGATTGAGGGGGAATATGGGAAAGGGAAGAAGAAGGATTTGCCGACGTGGACAGGGGTGGTGACTACGAAGAGTGCCAAGAGTCAGGCGCTGGAGGCTATGAAGGCGCTGATTGCGTGGCAGCCTATTCCGGTCTCGAGAGCGAGGATGAGGTTGAGAGTAACTTGTCCGTCAAGTATCTTGAAGCAGGCGGTGAAGGGAGAGGTGAAGAAGGCGGCGCAGGAGGATGGGGAAGAGGCTTATGGAGAGAAGGCAACGGGGACGGTAAAGGATAGAATATTGAGCTACATTGAACAGGTTGAGACACAAAGTACGGAAGGTTCTGAATGGGAAGTAATTGGGTTTGTCGAGCCGGGGGCTTTCAAGGGGCTTGGAGAGTTTATTGGTGGGGAGACAAAAGGGAAAGGAAGAGTTGAGGTGCTTGATATGGCGGTAACCCACGAAGATTGAGGTTTTTTGGTCAATAGCCTTGCGTGTTTTTCTTTGATAGCGTTTAGCGAGTAAGCGACAATCTGCATGCTCACATGGAGAATTTTGATGCATGCATTTGATTTGACGTCCAGGCTTCAGGACAAAGCCAAAAAGCTTTGACGACACTCATCTTTGCCATAAGGACCACCATGAGACCAGTGCAGCCATAGATAGCACACGACACTTCTGTCCACTCTTTCCCTCCACGCTCAACCCTTCTTCTTCGACACACCAACGGTCCTACCCCTCCTTCCAGTAGTCTTCGAGTGCTGTCCACGAACCCTCAATCCCCAGTAGTGCCTCAGACCCCTATGCGCACGGATCTTCTTCAGTCGCTCTAAGTCCTCACGTAGCTTGCTGTCCATTCCGTTGGCCAACACCTGCGAGTTCTTGCCATCCACGATATCGCGCTGTCGGTTAAGGAACCAAGTTGGGATCTTGTATTGGGTGGGGTTTTGGATGATGGTGACAATGCGCTCGAGTTCTTCAGATGTAATTTCACCAGCTCTGTAGATGTGAAAGGTAATGTCAGTGGTGTTCACAAACTAGGAAGAGTGCCAGGTGTGCGACATGGCGTACCGCTTGTTCAAATCCACATCGGCCTTTTTGCACACCAAGTTGGAGTAACGGCGTCCGACACCCTTTATCTTGGTGAGGGCGTACATGATCTTCTGCTTGCCATCGACGTTGGTGTTGAGGAGACGAAGGATAAACTGGAAGTTCGACTTCTCTCCAGAGACGAGCGCTACAAGAAGTTAGCATCCTCTTTCTCTTAGCCAGGAGCCCCCAAAGCTCCATTGGACGCCATTTAGGATCGCCCTCAAAGAGCTTACACATGATGGGCGATGCGCTGCGTGGTAGTTGTCGATGGTTAGATATTAGGCATACGTCGATGTCGATTTGGTGCGGGCTGCTGCTCGCTAAAAGGCGCTAGGTTAAATCCAGCCTTGGAGGGCTTGGCATTGAACTGGGAAAAAGACCAGCTGCGTTCGGAGGCACGAGCGTGGTACTCAAGGCAACATCGACATCGATTCATTCCCCGATCAACGACCTACCCACGTGTCTCAGCCATTTTAGATACACCCAACTGCTTCTTGACATAATTCGATACTAGCTTGCGAGCTCCTTTCTTCTCAGGCCTCCGAGCCGCCTAAACCATGCGATTACCACCCAGTCCTCCGACCGCCCTCTGCTCTCTTCTCCTCTTCCTCCCTTCATTAGTCGCAGCTGTTTCTATCGACTGTGGGGATATACGAGTAGACCGCAAGTCATTCAATCTCGAAAAATTAGAAGGCCCACATTCGCTCTACAGAGTCCATGAGCACCCAACCAACATAAAGAACACAACTTTTACACTTGACGTCTGTCGACCCCTCGAAAAGACCAAAGGCGTGCCTAAAGATGAAGATTGTCCGAACAATTCAAGAGGTAAGCTTCATGTACATTACCCTCCTCACTCAAGAGCATGCCCCCATTGGGATCAGTCAGGGCTAACAATGCCGTTCGTGAAGTTTGCGCCATCAAAAGATTAACGAATAAGGTTGAAAACATTACAACGATCACAGATACAATACCGATAGCGGGCGAATTTTCGCATTCGATTGGTGGAGCTTTAGATCCCCGATGGGAGCGTCTGAAAGGCTCGGCGTCTTCTGCAGACAGAGAAAAGGAGGGCATTCGATTGATCATGAACGGTGGGAAGTATGAAAAAAAGAAGCAGCAGGCAATCGTGGAATTTGTTTGCAATGCCAAAAGCGAGGAAAGGACAAGGAATTCCGTCGCAGCTGCCGAGGAGGACAATGAAGACGGAGAAGAGGTCGATGACGAGCACGGTGGGAAGTTGAAGCTTCTGAGCTGGGAAGATGAGGATGATATCAAGGTCTTGAGACTCGAGTGGCAGACGAAGTATGGTTGTGAAGATGCAGAAGAGGGCAACGGCTCCTCGAGTGGGCATTGGGGGTTTTTCACTTGGTTCATCTTGATGTGGGTGCTATCGAACCCACGCAGCCCTGGAGCCTTTGCTGACGGAATATTCTTGCAGTGTGTTCATGGGAGTCGCAGCGTATCTCATCTTCGGTTCGTGGCTCAACTATAGTCGGTATTCAGCTCGCGGATGGGACCTTCTCCCTCATTCAGAGACACTTCGAGACATTCCCTACCTATTCCGGGACTGGATGCGGAGGGTTGTTAATACCGTTCAAGGAGGGGGATCAAGAGGGGGTTACAGTGCTGTTTAGATGGGATGGTGTCGCTAACATTTCTTGCCGATGTCGTTAGCATCAGGGTATGTATAGGCATATATGGTCGGGTCAGAATGGTGTTCAGTACGAAAGCTGGCAATGCCGCTTTTTGAATTCTATTGTACAAACGTCAACGTTCATGTCCACTCCTTCCTCATCGCTTCGATGTTCTCCCCTTCCGAGCAATCATCATGCTCCTTCACACATCTACTAATGGCGCTCTCCACCGTCTCATCGCCTTTTAGCAGATCCAACCAGCAGCTGCCGACACTTTCGTTCTCTAGCAAGGCCATTGCAACTCTCGCGACATCACCTCTCCTCACCTGTCCTTTCGCCGCCGTCTGCCCAAGGGCTACCTTGCCCTCGTCCTCTTCGTCCGTCAAATTTCCTGGCCTCAAAGATATACCCGCAAACCCGGCCCCACGCTTCGACGACAATGCGGTCAAGCACTCATCGGCCGCGACTTTTGCAAGGTAATAGTTCTTGAGCACACCGTTGTTGGTTTCTTGGGTAGCATCCCATCCGGCGTCACTCCACCAAGACGCTTTAGAGTGCCTCGACCCAACATGAGATGAGAAGGAACTTCGTCACACTCTCCGTCGCAGCCGTAGCTCTTATAAACGCAGCACAAGCATCACGATCCACAGCGAGCGTGCGCTCAAGGCCACCCTTTCCTCCGGCCCCGACCGAGAAGACAACATAAATTGGTGAGGCGGAGTCGATGATGGATTGCGCCCGAGATTGGTGTTTGGTCTTCGATACTAGAGACTAGAATATCGAGTTAGCCGGGCTGGTTCTGGCCGCGTCGACGCTAGCAAAATGTCATGACTTCACAAGTCTTTCCTTTTTTGAGTTCCGGCTTCTCCGCAGACTTCACCGCTATTGCGGACTCCACGAAGCAATGGTGACGTGCGCTTGCTTTACTCAAGCGAGGTAAGCTTGGTCCTTTGTGTCCCTGGCTAGCAGCCTCATGCAACTCGGCGCGAGGCTCAAGACTACGGAAGGCTAACGTTTGGCTTCCCGGAAAACCAACTAGTATCCCTATTCGCTGATCGTGTTGTTGTACTCCACACTATGATGAATGCTTGTCAAAGCTGGATATGTACAAGGTTTCATACTCATCTAGAAGACAGATATGTGGAGTTCCATAGCAGATCACAGCGATTTCAAGATTGTGATGATGGAATTGTAGGGTTATTTGCATGACAGTCTTCGTCATGGATGCCATTTGCCTGCTGTTTGCTGTTCCTATCCCAATGAGCGAGGCCATGCATTTTGGCGTTTTCTCAGATCTTTTCACCGCCATGGATCCGTGACCACAACCAAGCTAATGCCTTTGTTAGGGTCACGCTGGCCGCCAATCGACCCGGCAGCAAACGTCACGACAGACTGACTTACGCACTGCCAACAATTTAGTCCAAGCACCCTTGGGAATAGATCATGGGTGCCTCAATGTGGTAAGAGGGGTTGGGGAAGGGCATAACCTCATTCGATCACATCGAATACATAAACCTACAGCTCCCCACCGATTTTCTCCGTTCTCCAATTCAACCAAAACAATAAAATCATCAACGTCAAATACAACACTCAACCAAACTCAACATGAACGCAGGCAACGTCGTCGGTGGCCACAAGGCTAACCTCAACAACCCAAGTACATTTACATCACTTTTTCTACGTTCGGCAATATACTGACCACAATGCAGACACTTCCGAGGAATCCAAGCAGCACTCCAAGGAAGTCCTCGACCAGCAATATAATGGAGGAGAGATCGAGAAGGACAGCGGAGAGAAGAATCCTCAGAACGTTGCTGGCGGCCTCAAAGCGTATGTACTGGCCTCAGCTCACTCAAGAGAGTCTTGTCTAACAGCTGTTAAGCACTACCAAAAACCCAAATGTGTCTCAGGAGGCCAAGGATAATGCTGAGGAGCGCTTGAAGGAAATGGGCCAGTAAGCTTGGCAAGGTAGAAATAGTTTGGAGCCACAGAGAGTGATTAGATCGTGTTAAGTACTTAGATCTAGAAAATACCAACGTTTCGCTGCATTAATTCAATTGAATGCCTATCTTCCATTACTGCTGCAAATTACTTTTCAGATACACCTCGCTGTACAGGGTGAACGCCAGTCATGATGAAGGAAAACTGAGAGTGTGGGCGCAGTTATGACATGTGTGATGATCTAATTGATTAGGAACAGATCTGTGCATCTTTGATCGTTGAGTGTTGAATAGTCAATCAGCTACCACCCTACCAGACATAATACGGTGTTGTTTTCCTTGTTCGATTATGTGTAAACACCGCTGGAGTCAAGCTCAATGACCCTGAAGAGTTGAGGTTGAATCTAGATGTTCATCTTTAGACTTAAGTCGCCTCGGAAGACCTCGAATGGGTATAGTGGCTCGTTGTTGTGCTGTGATGACTGCAGGCTTAGCACTCGCTGCATTTCTCAGTTTAGTACCAGCTATTACCATGTTGCCAGGAATCAATCTGCTCTTTATAGTTTGACAAGCTAGAGAGTAAGACGACATTTAGTAAAATTGGGAGGCATAAGATAGGTTTGACGAAGGCGTTAGAAGGGCACAAGGGATCGCCCCCAAACCGTCCACTAGTAAGGCTGGAGCCCGTAGGCCGTTCTAGGGTGCCGGTTGGGGGCTCCAGCCCTACGAGCTGTCGGTGACCCATTCTAGTGGTAATATAGCTAGCGTGAGTTCGACCTATCAATTCAGTCGGCTTCATGACGATCCTTGGGTAAAGTTGATCTTTGACGCTTGTCACCCACAGGAACAGCGAAGGTTTTAGGTCTGTTCTGTGCGAGGAACAATGAGATCCTCCCCCCTGGACTAGAGCCTACGCTTGTGCTCAGACTTTAGTCGTCGTTCAACGTTTAATCGACCAGAATAAGCTGGAAGCTTGTGTGCTCGTTAATCTTGATCACAGTCAGCATGGCAGCTACACAAGCTAAACAATGGGGCACTACACCTGCCATATCCCAAGCCTTCCCCACCGACGCAGAGATTGCTGCCAATGATGCTCTCATTGCAGAGCTAAAGGCACAGAACAATTTTGAGAGCGTGGAGGAGACCGAAAAGAGGTGCGAGCTTGCTACTCATTCAAAGCTATTTCTTGACTAATGCCCAGGCTCAGGAAGCAAGCTCTTCAATTGATACAAAAGGTCGTTGCCGAATTTGTCAAGCATGTCTGCAGGAAGAAGAACCTTCCTCAATCTACAGTCGAAGCTGCTGGTGGCAAGATCTTCACATTCGGTAGCTATCGTCTGGGAGTATATGGTCCAGGTCAGTATACAGCGTGTTCAATCCCTCATTTGATACCAAGCTCATATCTACCAGGATCTGATATAGATACACTCGTTGTGGTTCCCAAACACGTTGTTCGCGAAGACTTTTTTGAGCATGTCCCCTCCATATTAAAACGCATGGCACCTCGAGACGCTATCCAAGATCTTACTCCCGTACCCGATGCCTTCGTACCCATCATTAAGCTTGAGCTATCTGGCATAAGCATCGATTTGATCTTCGCTCGTCTCGAGCTCCCCTCTGTACCATTCGGCCTCCAACTCAAGGACAATAGCATACTGAGGGGCTTGGAAGACAGAGATCTTCGGTCACTGAATGGAACACGAGTGACGGACGAGATACTAGAATTAGTTCCGCAACAGAAGACTTTCCGGACCGCGCTCAGAGGCATTAAGCTCTGGGCACAGCGTCGAGCGATTTATGCCAATGTCATGGGATTCCCAGGTGGTGTTGCGTGGGCAATGTTGGTAGCCAGAGTATGCCAGCTATATCCTCAAGCTACAGGTTCGGTCATCATAGGGAAGTTCTTCTTTCTAATCGGCAATTGGAAATGGCCCCAACCTGTGCTTCTCAAGAAGATTGAAGAAGGTCCATTACATGTCAGAGTCTGGAACCCTACGGTCTACTCTGGAGACAAGTTCCACCTCATGCCTATTATCACCCCGGCCTACCCCTCCATGTGCGCGACACACAATATCACGATGTCGACAAAGGAAATCATCACCCGAGAATTGAAACGAGGGAAAGACATTGCGGATAAAATACTCATGGGTCAGCTACAATGGAAAGACCTGTTTGCCAAGCATACATTCTTCACAGAAGAGTACAAGTACTATCTGAGCATCATTGCTTCAAGTAGAACGAAAGATGCGCAACACGTTTGGTCAGGTCTCGTGGAGTCGAAAGTCCGGCTCCTTGTTGCGAGCTTGGAGACTCAGGAATCCATTGCAGTGGCTCGGCCATTCAACAAGGGCTTCGACCGAGTTCATCACTGCCATAATGAGGATGAGGTCAACGCCGTCCTCAACGGCGATCTCAAATATCAAGCCACCAACACGAAGACTGAGACGACAGATGCTGTTAATGATCCAACACATGCTGCCGCAGCCCAAGGCGATGCTGAACGGATGGCAATACCAAATGGCAACGGTGAGCTTACTACAAATGGAGACACAGAGCAGACCATATACACCACTACCTACTACGTCGGTCTCGAAATCGGTCAAGGTCAGTACTTTCACATAGGCGCGTGCATTCGCTAATGTGGACTAGACGCAAAGAGGCTGGATATATCGTATCAAACGAGGCAGTTCAGGGAGACGTGCCTTGATTGGCAGGGTTACAACCGCGAATTGAACTCTCTTTTCGTCGTGCATACTCGAAAGTGAGGACACAACACCCGCCACCCCTTCCCCGCTGGTCGTGGCTGATATAAGTCTATTAGCAACGACTTGCCCGATGATGTCTTCTCGCCAGGAGAAGCGAAGCCATCGAGGCAAAAGAAGAAAGTCACTATCAAGAAGAGGAATCACGATGCCACTGGAATAGAGGTATGTTCCTTGCCATTCTCCTCTGTCGGAGAGCTACTGCGGAAGACAATCTTCCTCAGACAGACTCCACTGCTGACCAATGGTGCTCGCGGTGACGGTTGGAATTGCTGACCAAGGTCCTCGATCATGTACAGGAAATTACTGAGCAGCAGAATGGCATCAAGAGACGACGATCAGATGAACAATTACCGGCTGAATCAGTGCCGGCGGCATCATGAACAGACAGCACCGGCTGTGTGCGACATGTCCTTACCTCCCTCCCCTCCTGCTCCAATAAGAAGAGCGCAAAAGTATCACAACCACGTCACCACCATCCCATCGACAGCTTAGCCGAGAGCTAAGTGTTTGCTTATATCAAAGTTCATATTCGAGCGGGAAACTATGACCCTATCTACTAACTCTACAGGCTAGCTTGGACGATCTAACTAAGCTCGTGCCGATGTTACTTCCTCCAGTCGAAGCGACTGTGAACAGTTTACAGAAGGTGGTGGAACGAGAAGCAAGATCCTACCATGAAAAAACCCAGCTAGAAGTTTTTCAAGTTTTTGCATATGTTGCTGACATATCTAGGCTGCGCAGCTCAAAGCCACGAAAAGAACGTCTTCGATGGAAAAATTGCTTGTATTTCAACAAAGAAATAGCTTGAAATATTACATAGACCAATGAAATACATTCACAGAGTCTACGGACTTCAGCAAAACCACTGATTTATGAGCCAAAATTGCCGCAATGGCCGAGCACTCATCGTGCGTCTGGTTCCCTAGCTAATCTCACCCTTCGCAAAAAAGGTCCTCAAATGGTCATCAAGCCACTTAAGATCCCCCTTACTATCACCAGGACCTCCAGCCCAATGGCCCCATATCGATGGAAACACTGCCAACTGCCCAACTCCTGGCTTCATGTTCGCAACTTCGTACTCCGAGTCTTCAGGAGGGAAATACAAATCTGTTCGCGACGGCAGGACGAGAGTCTTCGCTTTGATGCTTGCCATCGCCTTCTCGAAATTACCATTATATGGTTCTTGCTGTGAGCAGTCGCCGCTTTGCCAAGTTTGAAGCATTACGAGCATGTTCTCTGGGTCTGGGGATCTTGTCAGTCTATGCGCTGTGCTTCGTTGAGGATTGGTGGTGGCATACCTTTCGAGCAAGACCAATCCTCCCAAAAGCCTACCATAAAGGACTCGAGATCTTCATAGCCATAGTGCGTTTCATGCAGCTTCTCGCGGTAAAAAGCCTGGCTGAAACCCCTGGAACGAGACCTTCGTCAGCCACCACGTTCGCAAAGAACACTGCGTAAAAGAGAACTCACCACCCAGCATACCCCCTCCCAAAAGCCTTCAACCCCACCATCTTCTCTTCCTCACTCCACACCCTCTTCTCCCCCAATCCTTCCCCCTTCACACCCCCCTCCCCCGACCCCTTACTCTCAATTCCCTTGGTAGCCAACAGTGCGCTCTTCACACCCTCCAGAAAAACCTGATTATGCAAGCTCGTCTTCGCCGAGCCACAGAATGGTACTGCGAGGTCCATCATATCGGGGTATTGGGTGATCCATTGAAATGTCTGGCCGGCGCCCATTGACCAGCCGAGGACCGCATAGAGGTGCGTGATGTGCAGGTGCTGGGTGACCAGGGTGTGTTGGGCGCGGACATTGTCGTAGACGGAGATTTTGGGGAAAGGGTGTGGGTAGGATGTGTCTGAGGGAGAGGTGGATTGGCCATTGCCGAAGAGGGCGGGTATGATGATGAAATACTTGGGGCTGTTAGAGATAGTCAAAGCTGGATCAGGGTTATTTTCGCGTTGTTTGCACCTTCTTCGGATTCAATGTCTTTTCCTCGCCTATTAGCCAGACATTATCTGATATTGCTGTTCATTTGTTAGGTCGCGGCCATTGAGAAAGCTCAGAGATGCTGACATCCTGAATACCAAGTTGGATAGACAATTGCTGGAGACTTGGGATCTCCGAAGGTTACGTAGGCGATATGGGCCTCAGGAAGGGTAGAACCGCATTGAAGTTTCCAGTCTCCTAGCTGGTAGGTCTCGTACTCCGATGTCGCCATTTTGGAAAGCTTTTCGGGATATCTTGAAGAAGTACCTACCTTTTGACTAAAGAAAAGGACTTGGTATGTAGAATTGCGACTTCTAAAGGTACACAGACAGACCCCACCTCGACTCTCTTATCGATAAGCCCAAAGAGGAGGTCGTCTCTTTTCCCTCATTGAATACCCCTCTCATTCCCTCATTGACTGTCCATATCGAGCTCTAGACTGCTGCTAATATCGATACCCAAAAAGCAAACTCATTTAGTGCAGCGATGCTAGCAATTGGCTCATGGAAATGGAGGAGAGGAATGACGTAGGGGATGGGTGATCGGATAGCCCCTCGGTTCTTACGACAACTGCCCTCTCCACAAGCCGCAAGCCTTCAATGCTCAGTAAGAGATCCGTACACACCATCTTACAGCATTTCAAAACCTCCCAGACCTTTCCTCGTCCATTCCAAAAACCTCACTACGCAACAATGCCCTCCAACTTCGGCGACCACGAGCAAATGAAAGAGGACCCCTCAGGGCACGAACAGCGTTTCGACCAAGAAAAAACCGTCAAACGAAACCCGCATCCAGACTTCAAGAAAGTCGAAGGCTCGCGTCCAGACTGGTCAGAGAAAGGTGAATGGCATTTCACAAAGACGAAGCAGCCAGGGTGGAAGCTCGGTCAGGGCGCGAACGACGGTGGGGAAAGTCTGAAGAAGAAGCATGTAGAGATAGATCCGTATGAAGAGGGCAGGCCTGCATTATTTAATTACAAGTTGTTGATTAGTGGGATCATACCGAGGCCGATTGGATTTTTGAGTACGAGATCTGAAGACGGTGCGTTCTCTCCCAACCTCCGCCAATACCATTACCTCCGCCGTTACATTGCTAAATAAAGCTTACCAGGCAGCTCCACGAATCTCGCCCCCTTCTCCTACACTCAAGTAATAAATCACGACCCACCCCTCTTCACCGTCGGCTTCGCCGGCGGCTTCTCCAACGCCAAAGACACCCTGCGCAACCTGTCCGCCACCAAAGAATGCACCATCAACATAATTAGTGAACACTACATCGAAGCCGCCAATTCGACTTCCATAAACGCGCCCTACGGCACCTCTGAATGGGCCCTCTCCGGCCTCACCCCCGCATCTTGCACCTCCGTCTCCTGTTCACGCGTCAAAGAAGCCGTCTTCGCAATCGAAGGGAAACTTGTGAGTACCCAAGAATTCGAGAGTAGGCAGACGCCAGGGAAAAAGACCGGGGTGTTGGCGATTATTGAGGGAGTGAAGTTTTGGGTGAGGGAGGATGCCATTAATGAGGAGAGGAATATTATTGATCCGGGGATCTTGAGACCGGTGTCTAGGTTGGGCGGAATTATGTATGGGAGGACGGTGGAGGGGTGTGAGATTCCGAGACCGGATTTTGGGGAAAAGGAGAAGGAGCGGGAGACGGAGGGGCTAGTGAGGGCGAAGGGGGAGGGGCAGTAGGGGATCAGATGGATGAAGGGGGACGGAGGGTACAGCGTTGGGAGATTAGAGGTGTGAGGATGTATAGATCGTAAATTTTGCTGTGAAAGCGAGATCTGATTTCGCTTGGTTAGCTCGAAATCTCATACGTAGCATGCAATATGAAGCATATGTGTCGTATGAAGATTCGAATTTTCCGGGCCTTGGGCGGCTATTTGATGTCGTCGTTCGGTAATATGCCGGAATGAAGGCCTGCAACACAATGTTGGGTCAATTATAAAACCACACATGTGACTCTGAGGGACCCCATATAAGGCACACTTACCTGCTCGTCAATCACCGGAACGGAAAGCCTATGCTACGGTGTTGAGTGAAGCATGCTACTCATGCGACTCTGAAGAACTCCACTCATCCCAGAAGTCCATCAAAGATTGCTCCTTATCCTTGCAAAAGTCTAGAAGGTAGCTCTGGACGCAATCTCTCATCTCATGGTCAGCTTACAATAATTCCCTTCCCCAGCGGAAAAGAAGAAGGCTTTCCAGAAGATATGGTGTTGTGATATGGTTAATTCAACAGCAAGCAGACAAATTGAGAATATACTAGCCATATTCTGTCGATCTGCCCCGTATTTTATTGATGGAATCTCTGCCTATATTTCAACCGGCAATGCAATACCCGCGCAATCTTTTAATGTGTATCTACCATGAGCTGACCGAAGTTATGACTTTCGTTACTACCAGTGATGAGTGGCTGATATGGGTAAGCATGCTTGCGCGGTAATGGAGACATTACTGTCTTGCTCGCATCATGCGTCGCGAAGAAGGACCTGGCCCGCCGTATTGCTTGAGATCGAGAAGTGAAGATGTCGATGGTGGTTGTGGTGGTCGATGAGTGTATTAATAGCACGGATATAAAGCTGCGGCTTACATTGCCAAGGCGGAAGAGAACCCCTGGCAAGGCGAATTTTGCGGCTTCCAACGTGTTTCACACCTCCTTGTTCTCACGGGACACGGAGTTCAATCCTGCAATGTTCAATCCTGTCGTCAAAACCATACTCCGAAGAATCTTTCTCGCTGCAAAGACGACACCGTATCACGACAGCGGCCACTAAAGGTCGATCATTAAGGCCAGATTTCCTCTTTCGTACTCAGCCTTTCAATTCCGGCTAAAGTGCCAAGTCCCAATAATCAGCAATAATCAGCGAAGGGGGCTTACTCAATTCTTCATCTTTCCGAGGGGAACAGCCTTCTCATGAGAACACCTCGAATTGTTGGCGTCAACTCGCCAACATGTCTGCCTATCTGAAAGAAACATTGGCAAACCTGCCGCAACACTTACAATCCCTACAATCCGTCCAGGTTGGCCAATACTTCCGCTATGTTCAGCTCCCACAACTTCCCCAGAACTATCAACTACCACCCAACCTCCAGGGCAAAGCCAGCAGTATTCACTCAAAGAAACCGAAAGCTTTTATCATATTCCTGGTCCTTATCTTCGTGCTTTCTTGGAAAAACATAATATACGATGTCTGCTCGCACGTCGCAGGTGGGGGGCCGGCTCCTGTCGTTGACATCAATCCCGCAAAAAATTCCACGTTAGGAGTAAGTCGACGCTTTACGGAGACGACTTACGTTTGACTGACCTGTGTATTAGTTCCAAGATATCTTCGTCCTTTCTTTGCCTGAACGAGGCGATCGAAGAGCCCCAATTGTCGCTGCGGGTAATGCCACCAACCTTACTATCACAGTACTCGACGCCATCCGAGACAGGCAAATACCTCAATCAGATTACCCCAAGGTACATACAAGACTCGTCAGAAAAGATATTACAGTTGCTGACGACTATTTAGTGGTGGGGGACCAACGATTGGGTGCCCAAGGAAGGAGAGCTGGGCTGCTTGATGTCTCACGTGAGAACATGGAGAAAGTGAGCATGATAGTCGTTTTGGCTCGCTTTTGGCATATCTAACCCCCAATACAGAATGATCCATGAGAATATCTCCTCCGCCATCATAATGGAGAGCGATGTCGACTGGGACTTGCGAATTAGGGATAGCATGGAGGGACTGGCTGGCGGGGCCAAAGCGATTGCTGACTGGCCATTTGATGGAAGCAAACACCCAAAAGATCTCTCTCAAGACCTGAGCCCATACGGAGATAATTGGGATCTCATGTGGATAGGACATTGCGGTACCACAGCGGACGGAAATGGTCGAATTTACGCCTACAACGACACTTCTGCGCCAGATGAAGAACACGCGTGGGATTTCGCTGGTAGACCAGGAGAAGGCCATCGACCACCAGGAACGCGCATAGTCTTCCAAATGCGTAAGACCATCTGCACCTCGGGATATGCCATGAGCCTCCAGGGAGCTCGCAAATTCGAGAAGCACTTCAGGGAAGCAAATTCGCCAATCGATTTGAAGATGTGGAGTCACTGCGAGAACGACCCCCACCTGGCATGCCTTGCTGTGTTCCCACAGATCATCAGTATGGCGGAGTCCAAATCCAATATCCAGCACACTGGAGGTGGGCAGTCCTTTGGTCATGAGGTTACAGAAGAGAAGGTAGTAGCTGGTAACGGCATTCAAATTTCTGCCAGAGTCAACGCAAAGAAGAAGACAGCCGGTGACCCCTCAAAGTGGATATCGGAATGGAAGAATGGACCGTCAAAGAAGGACGAGGAGGAAAAGAAGATGAAAGAGGAGGAGGAGGAGGAGGAGAAGAAGAAGAAAGAAGAAGAAGAAACGGACCAGCAAGAAGGCGCCGAAGCGGACGACGCCGATCAGAACGAATAGATGGAGTCAACGACTACAATTGCATTTGGCGCACTTGGAGTTCAAAGCGACCTTATACCCGACATCGACTTCTTTGTAACTATATTCTTCTCGACATGGCATTTTCAGCGGATTTGGCGCAAATGAGTTTGCTGAGATGGCTTACAAGTTGCAGTGGCGGCCGGAGAGGCATTTTCGGGTGAGGAGTCAGGCGAATTTGAAACGATGGCATGATAGGGGGTAAGTCTGCCATAGAAGTTAGATCAATATCACGAGACTACTTTAACAAAATCGTCATGTGTGCGCTACCTCGGAGCCTAGCCCCAATATCAAGATCACCCCAAGAAGGCCGTACTGTAAGGCAGTCATGACATGATTATAATACCTCAGTGAAGACTTGCCATTCGAACCTTGCGAACAGGCAGACGGCTTGATCCGGAATCCTCAAAACCTGCCAAGCTGCAACGTAGTGAGGATGCGCCAATGATGGTGATCCGCGCTAGAACTAGATGTTGCCAAACGTGGGGGAAGCATCTCGAAGCTTGTGCCAACTTCTAGAACGTGCGAGCACCACATCACTTTCCGCACGGTGTAACCGCAATTGACTTCACGATTGACGACTTGATAAATTGACTTTGAACATATTCAAAACTACCATCTGTACACATAAAAGTTCCCCGCGAACAACAACTGGGCAGAGCCAACTCAATCAATCCTTACGACTGACCACGCAGGTCTCCACACGCCAGCATGTCTTCCGGCATGAACTTCACCGACCGCGCGCAGAAGGCCCTCGCCGACGCTCACGAACTCGCTCAACAATACTCCCACTCTCAAATCCTGCCTCTCCATCTCGCAGTCTCTCTCCTCGACCCACCAGTAGACGAGTCCAAAGACCAGCAACAATCCATGAACGCAACCCACACCTCCGGCTCCGCTCCACTATTCCGTCAAGTCATCGACCGCGCTCACGGCGACCCCCAGCAACTCGACCGAGCCATGAAGAAGGCTCTAGTCAGATTACCGAGTCAGGATCCACCGCCAGAGCACGTCTCCATATCGCCGCAGTTTTCGAAAGTGCTGAGGGCTGCGAGTGAATTGTCGAAAACGCAGAAGGATAGCTATATTGCTATCGACCATCTTATCCAGGCACTGTCGCAGGACTCGTCGATTCAGCGGTGTTTGGCGGACTCGAATGTACCTAATACGAAGTTAATCGATAGTGCTATACAGCAGATAAGAGGCACGAAGAGGGTGGATTCGAAGACGGCGGATGCGGAGCAGGAAAATGAGAATCTGAAGAAGTTTACGATTGATATGACTGCGATGGCGAGGGAGGGCAAGATAGATCCGGTCATTGGGAGAGAAGAAGAAATTAGGAGAGTCATTCGGATATTGTCAAGACGGACGAAGAACAACCCAGTCTTGATCGGAGAGCCTGGTGTCGGCAAAACAACCGTTGTTGAAGGTCTTGCATCTCGAATTGTCAATGCAGACGTGCCAGCCAATCTGGCGGCTTGCAAATTACTTTCTCTCGACGTGGGATCCTTAGTGGCTGGAAGTAAATACCGAGGAGAGTTCGAAGAGAGAATCAAGGGCGTGCTCAAAGAGATCGAGGACTCGAAAGAGATGATCGTTCTGTTTGTCGATGAGATGCATCTGCTGATGGGCGCCGGCTCAAGCGGTGACGGTGGAATGGATGCGGCCAATTTACTGAAACCTATGCTTGCAAGGGGTCAGCTGCATTGCATTGGCGCTACAACCCTTGCCGAATACCGAAAATACATCGAAAAGGATCAAGCGTTCGAACGAAGATTTCAGCAAGTCCTGGTTAAGGAGCCAAGCATACCCGAGACTGTCTCGATCCTTCGTGGCCTGAAGGAGAAATACGAAGTCCATCACGGTGTCAATATCCTTGACGGAGCCATCGTCGCAGCAGCCACCCTTGCAGCTCGATATCTTACCGCTCGAAGACTACCAGACTCCGCTGTTGACCTGATAGACGAGGCAGCAGCTGCGGTGAGAGTGACTCGAGAATCTCAACCAGAAGCACTCGACACGATGGAACGCAAGCTACGGCAACTACAGATTGAGATCCATGCCTTAGAGCGTGAGAAAGACGAGGCCGCTCGTTCCAGGCTTAGCCAAGCGCAGCAAGAAGCTGCAAATGTCGAAGAAGAGCTGAAGCCAATGCGTGAGAAATATGAAAGTGAGAAGCAGCGCAGCAAAGACATCCAGGAGGCCAAAATCAAGTATGACCAATTGAAAGTCAAGCAAGAAGAAGCCGAGCGAAACAAAGACCTTCAGACGGCTTCTGATCTCCTTTATTATGCCATGCCTGACACGAAGGCTCGCATTGAGCAGCTCGAGCAGGATCGTGCCCGTTCGGACGCAGAGCAATATGCCCGCGGTGGGGCTGACAGTGGAGAAGCGATGCTTACTGATTCAGTCGGGCCAGATCAGATTAACGAGATTGTTGCCCGCTGGACCGGTATTCCAGTGACACGCCTACGCACCACGGAGAAGGACAAGCTCCTGCAAATGGAAAAGCAACTAGGCAAAATCGTTATCGGACAGAAAGAAGCTGTCACATCTGTCTCGAATGCCATTCGTCTCCAGCGCTCAGGCCTCAGCAACCCCAATCAACCACCATCTTTCCTCTTCTGTGGTCCCTCAGGTACCGGAAAGACACTTCTCACCAAAGCCCTGGCCGAATTTCTTTTCGATGATCCCAAATCCATGATTCGCTTCGACATGTCTGAGTACCAAGAGCGACACTCGCTCTCTCGAATGATTGGTGCGCCCCCTGGCTATGTCGGCCACGATGCAGGTGGCCAGCTTACCGAAGCCCTACGCCGACGACCCTTCTCAATCCTCCTCTTTGACGAAGTCGAGAAAGCTGCGAAAGAGGTGCTGACCGTCATGCTCCAACTCATGGACGACGGGCGCATCACCGACGGTCAAGGACGCATCGTCGATGCCCGGAATTGCATAGTCGTCATGACCTCCAATCTCGGCGCCGAATATCTCGCTCGACAAAACGCACCCGACGGCAAAATCGACACCACAACCCGCGAAATGGTCATGACATCTCTTCGCAACTACTTCCTACCCGAATTCCTCAACCGGATTTCCAGCATCGTAATCTTCAACCGCCTCACGCGTAAAGAAATCCGCAAAATCGTCGATGTCCGCCTTGACGAGATCCAAAAGCGCTTGCAGTCCAATGACCGTAAAGTCCGCATCCAATGCTCAGACGAAGTCAAAGATTATCTCGGCAGTGCTGGCTATTCGCCTGCATATGGTGCGAGGCCGCTGTCGAGGTTGATTGAGAAGGAAGTGTTGAATAGGCTTGCTGTGCTGATTCTGAGGGGAGGCATTACCGATGGGGAGGTGGCAAGAGTGGTTATGGAGGATGGAAGGGTTACGGTGCTGCCGAATCATGGGGATAGTGAGGATGAGGATGAGGATGCTATGATTGATGGGGATGAGGCGGAGGATGCGGCGGTGGAAATGCTGGAGGATGGGGCGGGGGATATGGATCTTTATGAGTGAAAAGAGGGATGAATGCTGAAGACGAAAGAAGAGAAGATGAAGTCCTGATGGGGCTGTACAAAGCGCAGAGAGATGCACAAAGCGATGATGTTTATGACCTCTACAAGCGAGAGACGTGCTTACACTCAGCATTCCTAGATACGATAAGGCGTTGGAAATAGCAAGCTTTAGATTCGTGCTTCGTAGCATCATACAGCCAACGAAATCACGATATGAATATGTTTATTGTTCCCTGCTAAGTTTATAAGTTCTCATATAATTCTATCGCCTTTCTACTCTAGCTTCCAGATTCTGAGGCTGGTGAGTAGCAGATGAGACCTTCAAACCTAGTTATCCTGTAGCTGACCAGTACTAGTCCTAATTTGGAAAGGCTGTCGGAAGGTTTGTTACAACAATAGTAGGAGAAACACTTTGGAATCCTTTGCATTTCTTGTCTTGAGTGTCAAAAAGCGATACAGTGGTAATAATACCAAAAAATGCCCAAAAAATGCAAAAACATACAGCAGCCAGTATTCGCTGGTGGTCACCCACCCAACTACTAATTGGCCGATCTAAAGCTTGTCTTTGGCAGAGCGGACGGGATGCCGATTATTCTTTAGTCTATGGCCGTATGTGCTAGAAGATGGAACAATATATAATATATAGCAGTTGAAAATGGGCTAGAAAGACCACAATCCCTGAGTCGGCCTTTCTTCGCGGGGTCTAGCTCTAGGGTTCTCTTAGGGGTAGATAGTCAAACTATTATAACTTACGCACCAAGCGATTTTGAGCGAAGGTTTTAGCATGAAAGCTATAGCCATACATAACCACTACAGCTTCGTACGCGGAATTGTATTGTCAAAACGAATGGTAGTGGATTTATAGCAGGGTGGTCGATTCAAGGATGTAGCCGACTGGGGAGTGAATCCTTCTAGCTGAGAATGGATCGAACATTGCTACCGCTAGACGTCCTGCGCTCCCTACTTGTTCTCCTGCCGAGCAAGCAGATATTCCTGTCCATCGCCAAGCTCTTGTCACTGACAAGGTCATCGCATGGGTTTACCGCTACATTGTTCTGATGGTTTCGGAGTGACAAATTACAGGACCTGAAGACTGAGCTGATGACTGCCTTTCAATTAGTCAAGGTGCTGCCCCGTCCACTAGTCAATCGCGGACTGCACGGGGATGGTAATGGTCGTTTTTAATGAAACTCGAATTTGATGCATATATACGGTAGGGTGTGGACTGTAGCGACTTTTTGACTGTTCCTGAGAAAAATTGAGCATGCTCTGGACAAAGGGAGGGGGTGTGATCGTGAGCAAAGGCTGCCCAGATTCTCATGGTCAATAGTCTTACGCTATCTGCAGAGCTACGAGCGATGCTCGTCATGAAATCTGAAATCAAGGTCTGAGCGGTCACCAGCCGAAAGAGGCGGACTTTAAAGGCAAGCAGAGTCGCTATATTGATCGCCCAATGACTGGAAATGGACTCAAACATGTTCGCTGCAGTCACACATACCAAAGCCCCGCCTATCAAAAACGATCACGGAATGGGGTACAGTGTCCCAACGCATCGACTCCTGTAAGCTGCTGCCAAGCCCATTGGCCCCACACACTCCGGTCGCATTCTCCGGAGAAGTCTAACTTATACCCCACGTCGCATGTAAAGGGCGATTGAGTCTTCCGCACGCATTGACTCAGTCGGCAGCAGCCTGCGGACGTTGGTCCTTGCAAAGACTTACTTTTCACATTTCGATCTTTGGTGGACTGAGGGCGGTTTGTTACGGAACTCCAGGGCTTGTAGAATATTCGGGTCAAGTGACGGCAATCGATGCGTACCGAGCCCTGGACCGAATCTTTTTCTACTTTCGTTAAGGGGGGAAGGCGATGTGGTGAATTTAAAAGGGGTCGTGCGCCAATGAAAAGGTTTAGTTTGAAGACAGTGCGTCGACGAAAGTGAAGTAGAAGATCATTGTAAAATGTACAGCCTGAGAGGTGTCGCTAGAAGATATGGCCCCTCATGGAGTTTATAGTGACTCATTACATGCTCCAAGCTTGTTGTAGAACGCTCGCGAGATAATCCCCTTAGCTCTCCATGACCCTTGAAACTCCAAAGAGCGCAGGCAACGTATCAACAAATGACCAACGACAATCATTGTTCTGCTTTCACTTCGTCCGCTTGCATCCCCTTCTGGCCTTGAACCGCAACGCATGTGACCCTCTGCCCTTCCTTGAGGCTCTTGAAGCCATTGCCTTGAATCGCTCGGAAGTGGACGAAGAGATCAGGTCCTGATTCTGGTGTGATGAAGCCAAAGCCTTTCTCGTCATTGAACCATTTGACGGTTCCAGTTTGTCGATCGCTCATCGTGGTCGGCTAAGGCAGCAGCGCGTCAGTGAGAGGACCCCTTTTATGGAGGAGAACCAAGCAGTACCTGGCTGGGGCTTGCGATTCTACTCCTAGTGGTTCTGAGCCTTCCTCGAGAGCAGTGATCAATGAGGGAATATCTGGGAGTGCTGGTGGTGACAATTAAAATGGGAGACCTGTGAAGGTTGAGCCTCCTTCCTCCGTTCAAGACATTTCATACTTAAGAAATCTGGGGAAACGTCCCCACGCGTTGAATCAGCATCCCCAAATTGGATAAACTTCCAAGTCATCACAGGACCGCGGGGTGGCCGGGTCTCAAGCGTCTGGCTCGACGCTGAGCGTATGCAGCAATCATTAGCCGCACCGCAGAGTGGACGGTTTAGTCAAACTTTATCAAAGGACGTTGCTGTCAAGAAGAGTCCAATTAGCCACCTGATTACCTCTTTCGTCTGCCCAAGGCAGTGAATCTTGCGATGAGAGTATCGGCGGATGCAGAATTTGGTCAAAGCATGCCCGATTCTGACCTGCCAAAGGCGATCGTAGAGAAAAAACTCGATAGCGACAGTGATCACCTGATTGAATTCTTCCACGGCCAGCCATTGTGGAGTGCATATGTGTCCCACCCATGCACGGGCGACGCATCGGTTCCCTGTAGGTGGGCCAATAGAATCTGAGTTCATGCGGCAGTAATAATGCGCACGATTCTGCAACCCAGCTTATCAGTTGCTTTGGAGCATATCTAGCGCCAGACTATGCGTCCTCACGCTTCTCCGTACCGAATGAAGGACAAGAGGGGCAATGTCCGACGCTTTAGAACGTAAGCTAGTCCTTGATTTCTTCTTTGGGAGACTGGGCGATACTGCAGGATGTAGGCAGGACTTTATTCAGTAAGTGATTTCTGACTTGTGGGAGCATAAGCGGACTTCGATCCAGAAGTCGTCTAGTATGATGGCGCCGTCATGCAGCAAGCACGTCCCAAATGGTCAGCACGGCACTTTGATAATGGAAAATAACCAATGGGAAAAGTTGGAACAACGGACATGCGTTGCAGTAACTATGCAGAGGGATACTCGGCCGGTAAGTAGCCCAGAATTGGCAAGAACGGTGCTCGTCTGATACTAGACCTGTTCAAATCCCCGAACAAGAAAGCGGGAGTTGTATTGTGAAATCTCGCCATGGGTCATCTTCCCTCATATTTAAGTTTTCGTATGCGCTGTTTGGAGACTCCTTTTACAAGAGTCGGAGCGAGAACAATGCATAGCAACGCTTATGCGTAGTGGCCTTCGGCCGGTAAGCATCCTTCGAATTTGCTAAAATGCATTTGCGAGAATGCCGCCCGTCCGGTACGCAAATGTTCATATTCGCTGCTCTTTGACCCCTACATGGGACGGAATGAATCCGCATAACAATTGATACGATCGTTTGCTTTCTTTCCTTCGTTGTAGCTTCTAACCTGTCAACGTATCGCTTCTAGACCAGGAAATTGGCTCTACTGCCTCCCCCTAGCCTTCCTCTTCGCTGTCCTTGTAAAATTCCGTTGCGTCTCGGTACGAAGCTTCTTTGTCGATATTCCAATGCAGTCCTTGATCCCGGAGCTTCTCGTAGATCTGAATATCGGCCAGTCGGCCACCTCGATCAATCCGGTGGACTTCGTTCATGGCCTCGCATTTGAAGGCTCCACGCTCTTGGAGCACTACGAATAAAGCATGATCCTGCCCGAAGATGAGGAGATCATCGGGATAGCCTGCACGCTGCTGAAGCCCCACTCCAGCTTCAACCAGTGCGTCATAGGTCGTTGTCTCTCTCACAGCAACTCGTAATGCTATCGGCTCAATGTTCCGGCTAAATATAGGTCGAGCGTCGCTTAATCGTTGACCCAGTGTCGCAATGTAGCGGCGACCTCGGATGAACATCACAGGTTGGATTTCGGGTTGCGATTGTGGTGCTTCTGGCCATGCTTCGAAGAGTTGCTCACGACAGAAAGGACAGGTATTCGCGTTGGCTCCTTCTGGAAACGGCTTAAGCCATCTGGACTGTAACATAGGAGTCAGCATCACTCTATCCAGAAGAGCGGGTGACTGGCAAGACGTTTTCTGGAAGCAAAATCACGTCGATCTTCTCTCAAACATATACGTTATCGATTAGATAGACGAATTGGGAGGCACAGTGCAAGGAAATAACTTACGATGCAAGCCTTTCCAAATGCATACTTGCATGGCAGTATAATGGCGTTCTCGACGTATCCATTTTCATTCTCCTCAAGGTAGTTGTTGTGGCATACTGAGCATTCGATGTCTTCAAGCTGAGGCAGCTGCATGCGAGGGAGGGTACGTAGGTACGAGACAATGTCGAATCCGATCATTATGATCCCTGCGAGCGTATGCGCTAGGTAGTGTCCGTGGTAGTGGAAGGCCGGTAAGGAGACGCCCTGGAGGTGCCGGTTGTAGTGAAAAGTGTGTTCTTGGGTTTCAAGTGAGGTTTACCGGAAATTGACCAGGGAAAGTGAATACCGGCCTGTAGGCGTGAGACCAGGTTTGACGCGTTGCAACATTTGAGCACCATAGTGAATGCTCTAAGCTGCAACAACACAACTAATAAGGTCTATCTTGGCTTAAGCAACGCAAGGAACCGCCACCGTCTGGCTCCAAGAGTTAGACAGCCTAGGCCACTACAGCTCGATTAGAGCATTCGACTATCAATCTCTGGCATCCGCAACCAGTTAATCAAGACACTTATACTGGGAAAATGCGAGAAACCGCTATTATTCGTATTGATTTCAAAGTGTAGATGTAGTTCTCCATCACAGCCAGTTGGACTCGACCATTGGCCAGTAAGAGATGGTGAAGGTAACAGGCTGGTATGAGTATTGAGCGTACTGCTACGAAACAGGCTCGACTAGGTGTAAGGGAGCAAAGGGATAGATATTACTCGCCTAGTTTCTTCTCTGTCCGGTCCCTAAGATATGTCTAGGATATACAGTAAAAATTCACTCCGGACCGGACTACTGTCCCTACTTGAGCTCAGCAAGTTGTTTGGATCCAACATCAAGTATCTACAGGTCCGGAATCACACAGGCTCCTTCTATATTTGGCGAAACATGAGATAATATATACTAATCAACAGCCTGGCCTCCAAGGGTTGAACTGATGGCTCCACACCCGAGGGTCGGTGATACGGAACGTGGCACACCAAATTGGCTCTAGCCTTAAAACATCGCAGATTCTACTACGTATTTTCTTCAAAAATAGCTTCTACGCCGCGTTTCGAAGAGTGTGCAGAGCGTAAAGGCCTTTTTAACTAGATTGTAGGCAGTCATGGGGCCATTAATGTATATTACAAGGGTATAATCTCTGGTAGTATAAGGCTTGGCCCGATTTGGTGTGCCACGTTCCGCATCACCGACCCTCGACCGCATTTTATCGACATATTGCCAAGCAAGCTCGCACTCATCTATGCGTCTTCATGCAACCAAACAACATCGGCACGAGTACAACTATTAGAGAAAGTCGTAGATGGAATAACTGCTGAGGTCGCCAGGAGGCCTCCATGAAGGAGTTGGATTGATCAAGTCTCTATATTCTTATACACCGCAAGCCTCTATCTAGACTTTTCTTGAGCCTCTCGATCGCGAAGCCAAGCCCCAAAGCCAGCAATGAGCACTATCTATCGAACCCCCAATAACGAAGATAATTCTAAGGATAATTTTAGAAGCAAGCACCGGGGCTTCCCGTGGTATTATAATACATCTCGATCTTCCCAATCTTCATAATGCTGTCATCTTTCGGCGGACCAGCACTCCATTCAGGATCTCCGTTGCTATGCGACATTAGCAAATACACTTCTTCATAGTAGAGAATGGAATACGTTACCTCCAGTTGTTCCAAAGCCATGCACCAGCGGTGTTGGGAACATTGTCTTTGAGCGTCGTTTGCAGCTCACCATTAAGATAGAACTCTGTGCGGTCTTCAAGCCAGTCCAGGCGGTACTCATACATTGTGGTTGTGACGTCCACAGGTAACCCGGACGTGTTAGTAGTAGATTTACCACCGAGGACGAGGTTTTGATTCGTATAGTGTGCGCCATGTCCGAGGTCACCTGTTAGGATTTCGATGTCGGATTCTTCGTTATCGGATATGTAGAAGAATTGGCCTTGATGAAAGACGAAATCAGCTTTTGGTTGAAAGTCCGCGACGGGTATAAATACCGTGACATGTGCCAGCAACCGTGCTGACTTCCAGCAATGTTCGTACGCTCCCGAACTGGATGTCTTTGTCCGAGGTTGAGATCTCTGATCCACTAATTGGCGAAGCGTGTTGACCTCCGTTGACTTTCAGCTGGAGACTACCATCCTTTACACATACATTGTCTTTAGTGTAAATTTGCGAGTAAGGCGAACTGCCGGCTCCAATGGTATCTGTACTGACTTCCAAAAAGGCTGGAACGCTTGATATTCGGGAGAAGTTGAAGACCTGTGAATGGGTGAAGCTTCCAGCGCCCTCGACTACCCATGCGCATCCAACTTTTTGGGGCACTGGTGAACGTCCAGTGGAGGACGGTGGATTATTTTTTGGTGTTGCAGTGGCCGATGGTACCGGAGCAGATTTGGATGACCCGCAAGCTCCGAATGCTGATTGACATCCTGATCCACAGTAGACAGCCGTATTACCTAGAAGATGTTAGCTTGGTGACGAGCCATTGGTCGAGATACGTACCACAGTATCCAGCGGCGGAGCAGCATGAGCCTCCATCAGAGTTGCTTGGGTCACAAGTATAACCATGATTGTCGTTGGCAGTGTTACCACAGGTATTGTCTGGCGTCAACGTACGTTTGCTGAAAATTTGATGGTTGGGGTGGTGTAGGTGAGCGAGGGAAGGTACCGCAAGCAGTAGAACAAAGAAGACATTTATAGTGTACATTTTGGAACAGTAGAAAAGTATTTTTCAAAGTAATGTAACGGTAGTAAGCTATCAGAATGAATAAACCTGGGGGTTGATTCCCAATATCATAGCGAATGATTGAATGATATAAGGCAATGGAAGGCAGAAGAAGCTGTGCCAGGTGCCAATGCGCGAACAAAGGCGGACAAACTAGATATCAGACCGAGTAATCGTCAAGCAGGAAGTATCTGGCAGAGAAAATTGAGAGGGTTGCGGCGGATTTCGGCTCGGCCCAACTAGAGCCTAGCGTAGATTCCGAAATTGAATGACTCTCCCTCATCTCCGTAACGGTGACCACAGCCTTCTCACGGTCAGTGTGGAAGGAGGATCTCTTGATCGTGATTGGCCGCCGGGTAGACTATGTTCCTGCCGAGGTGTTGAAAGGTGGGATGGTGGGATGTCCGATTGTCCCCATTGAATTGAACAGACATACGAGAGCACTGCAAGGATTCGTCATTACCTGTGACTCCAACTTGTTGGCAGCCAAAATGTCCACTTGATACGGTCTCTCGAGTCACAAGCCTGACCCATATTGAAATCATCATTGACTTTGTGAAGAAGAGTCGTTGGCGCTGTTGAACTTTCGACAGCGCCACCAACCCGACATCTTGGCACGCTACTGAATTGAGGCACGGGCCATCCCTGCTACATACTGGTGCCTTTCTACAGTAGCTTTACCTACAATCGTGGATGTGTCCGTGTAGGAGATTGAGCATCAACGGCCATCTTGTAGGTCGATACTACTCAGGACTATTGGCAGGAATCGGTCGGTATGGAGGTCCGGCCACGGAAGGAGGTGGCCATGGAGGACGGATTGTCCTTAGAAATCAGGAGATTGATCGTAAGTTCTGTCAATTTGTCTATGTAAAGCGCGCCCTTGATGAAGACTGCGTCGCCAGTCAATTGGGTATGTGCAACCATAAAATCACATTGCAAGCCGCTTTGAGGCTGGCTTGTAGTCGCACACGTCGCGTTCGTTTTCCATCCGAGTGAACGATTCACCCAAGGCTCAACGCTTCCAACCTGAATCTGTCAACTTTGACATATACTTTTCTTCCTGTTCAACTAATACCTCTGATTAAAATCTTCCACCATCTCACCAAGAACATCAATCCTGCGAATTGGCTCTCGGAAAATAGCTACCTCTGTTGGAATATGGCCTAGCGCCTTGGCATATCGCTAGATAGCTCCCACAGTATAAACCTCCTGAATGAACAACACGCACCCCATTCAGAATTCCAACAACCTTCGCTGAATAACATCTCTGTATTTCGGACCGCACGCGTGGCAACATGATGAAGCGACATCGATGGCGGCAAATCTTGCAAGTGTTCCGTTAAGTTCAGAATTCGTTACGCACGGGTGAGCGAGTCGTGGGGTTTTCCAGCCATAATCAGAGTATTTGCAGTGATGAGAAAGAGGTATGTTTGAGAGTGGAGATTTTGACATGCTCTAAGCTAGAGATTTCTCTTATAAGCGAATTTACGCAATTGTCATCGAAAGGGCTCTAGGAAGAGATATCGTGGACTTGTCCGCCTCGAGAGTATTGATCCGGTCAGAAAGCCGTACGTTCAAGACCGTTGACCGACAAAATTGCGGTATCTCTTGATATTTGTGCCAGCTATCCAGTATCGAAGTACTACCTGATGCATTGTGATATATCAAAACTACAGATGGATAATTGTGCCACGAGGAGTAATTCTGGAGCAAAGGTCTGTGGAAAGGCAGCGGCACCAGGCACCTGACCAATATTGAATGCTGAAAACGACAAACAAAACGCTCAAATACTCTATCTATACCTTGATCAGTCGCGCTGTGGTCTCTGAAAAGATGTCGACGTGACGCTTGAGAAGTGCAGATTTTTATATACGATAAGTCTTTTCTTCTGCCACTATGATTCTGGTCAAAACCTGCGTTTATATGCATATCCTTCGATCAATACTGTTTCTCGAAGACACGCTGGATGAGGGTAATGCCACGATGTGTTATTACTCCCTAGGCAACGCCAGCTCTCAGTTGAGGTTACTAACACTGATTCCCTCATCATTCGGGACCTTTCAAAGAAACCCATTGTCGCAAGTGTCAGACACATCTCCTCTTCTCTTACAGGACATAATTATTTACATGAAACATACATACTCTATGCTTGCACAATTATAGCATCTGTAACACTGCAACCCTCCATAAATCGTGTCACAAGCTCTAGCCTTGTTATTAGTCTTCAAGAAATATTCTGCGACCACTTGAAAACCTCCCACGTGCGAGACGTCAGCTGCTCAAGATGCCAGCAGCACCACTGAGCACACGACCATTGCCTTCCCTGCACCAAGAAATCATCCTGGGTGACCAACAGATACATGACATCGAGAAAAGGCTGTTGAGAATCTTGCGGCCCACAGCCTGGGATTTCCAGGTCAACAACACCTTGAAAGGCGTCGTGTGTCTTGATATGGCAATGGTATAATAATTCATGAACACGAGTCCTGACCGGCAAGTACTAAAAATACATTAGGATCTAATGATGGCTGCGATAGCTTTGTACGACAGAAGATTAGCTCTCGAGCGCGGACACGGCGGGACGCGTATTACAGGGGCTTTCGTATCAGCCATCGGCGTCCCAGACTTCGAAGTTGATGAGCATCAAACCCAGATTATCCTTTGTTTCCGCCAACAGATTCATAATGATTTGAAGAATGCACCAACGGATCGGCTACAATGGTCACAGGACTTCGGTTTCAGACTCAGTAGCTTATACAAAGTGGGGGCTGAGATACCCATGGAGCTGGGGGAACATTGATTGAGTCTGAATACGGATGATTCGAAGTTGCTGTTGTCTTGGACCCAGCGAAATTGTGCACCAGTCCTGTCGTGGAAGAGGATGGATAAGGGAGAGGAGAGGATGATGGCGAGGGAGAACATTGACGAGCGGTTCCTGTCAGCTCAGAGGTTGAAAGATTTGTCCAAGCGGGTATAATGAAATGTGATGTTCTCTGAGGGGTTTCCTGGAGACAATGTCTGAGGAATCCGCTGCGAACTTAGTAGTGACCCTTGTTGATAGCCAATCCTAACATCGTTGTGAACGTCATACATAGGATCAGAAGACCTGTCTGTGAAGGATGATTAAATCTTTGAAGAAGCTTACAAGCGAGCGCACAGCTCGTGCTCAAGTAGCGTGTACTGATAAGGAAAGCCATGTGCATTGGACAAGAAATTTATGTATTCGAAATGGACTCCACGATTCTCCGCATATAATCTCAATTTGTATAAGATACAGCGCAGAAATGAATGTCAGAAGCCTGCAATACATCCCAAGAGGACCCATCTGCAAAAGACCGCGACACTAATCCATTAGATCCTACAAAGCTGTGGCATGAGATTGCAATTCTTGCCGAAGCAAAAGAACACCAGTTCGCGATCAGCAAGGAAATGAACACGCAAAGAATGGAACCCCGAAAGCGGCGGAAACAAATGCTGTGGTCCTCGCTGGGACAGAAAATATCCGTAATTGTAATATTCGAGATGAAGGCGGTCCATTGACTGCCTCAGGTGGTCCCATTGGAGTCTGATACTCCATCAGGTAGCGGTAGCTGAGGTGGCACATCGTCTATCTGACTGGACAGTCGCTGTGTAGGAGTGTCGTCCTCGCCATCTGTCATTGGTGTATATTCAGGAAGCCCATTAGTGGGTGGCGTGACCGTCCCATTGACTAGCTGCTGATCATCTTGATGCTCGTAGGGTTCGGCAAAGCTGGTTGAATTCGCATGAGGCGAGGTACGACCAGTTGAACTTCCAGCGATGTCGCGATGATCGGAGTCTACAAGACCCGTGCCGTGAGAAGTGGTTCCTTCAGGCATCATGGATTGTGTTCCAGAATTTCTTTCGAAAGCAGAAAGATGATCGCGATGATCGCCGTTGTGCGGTTGAGCTTGAAATCTACCACGGTCCGGACCCGCAGAAGGATAGCGTGTATAGACGACAGGCAAGCTTGCTGATCTACCAACAGAAAGTGGCCGCCTCCCATGTATCAAGGAATTCGTGCTTCCATTCCAAAGTGTAGAATTTTGGCTCAGTCTATCCCGTCTTTGCGAGCTACCGGCGGTAGAACTAGAATGCTCGGCGCTTGATGACCTGCGTCCAACATCAAACTGATGGCCTATAAATGAGAAAGGAACCTCCTGTGTATCGCCTTGGGAGGGTTGACTACTGCTTCCAGATGAGGAATGATAACCAAGAATGTATCCAGGCACCTCGGAAGATGGAAGCGTCCGACCGTTATCCAGAAGAATATTAGACCCGTCTCCTACGTCGACCCTATTCGAAGCACGACTACCTCCACTCTTGCAAAAGCAGTCAGGATTGCATTCGCACCTCGATTGCAATGCAGCTTCTCGGTCCGCGGTACGTTGACAACGCACGGCTTTGAGGTCCGTAGATCGTAAATCGCTATTTCTATTAGTCGTGTCGACTGCTACATTGGGCAGCTCTGGCTCGTTCTGGACCGAGGCAACTGAGGGTCCAGCGGCGGATGAGGTCACTCCAAAAGCTGCGGTCTGCGATGCAGGAGGAGTGCTTAGTGCATCAGTTGGTACTCTTATGCCACCATCGTCTGTAACAGGTCTTTTGTGTGGTAGTGCAGCGGGAGGAGTGTCCGACGGCTGGATGATGACCCGTATGCCGAGTCTTGATAGATCCCATGCTCTTGGTTTGTTGCACAAGCGCTTCCTGAACCGATCTCGAATGGTTCTCATGCGTCGCCAAAGAACAGGCTGTACGTGCTGATACCCCGGCCCAGGAGCGTTGTATGGAAGGTTAGGCAACGCAAAGCGTTGATCGCCGAGACTGAGAGGACCGATACCGGCTCCTATGACATTTCCTGGTAGCTCGATTGAAGTTGGGTCGACTACGTTGGACGTAGATCGACTCCGTCTGAGAGAGTTCTGTTCTGCGATTGGAGTCAATGCTCCTTGGGGTGAAGGGCATGGTCTGTGGTTTGAAGAGCCAGAGCTCGTTTCAACGTGTAGTCCTGATTGAGGCTGGGGTCGCTCCGCGCAGATCCGGGTATTGGGCGTATACCCGGTCTCGACAGATGCAAGTGTAGTCTGTGTTGAGGTTCTCCCAAGGCCGAACATGGGATGTTGGCATTCTTGACATTCGAGCCTTGTGTGATCATTAGAATTGAGGGAGAAGGTTAAAAGGTGGTCTCTGTGGAAGTGGTGGCATCTAGAGCAACTGCCGTGGAAGGGTATGCCGATTATGGTACCGATTGACGGCTGTGTGACGCCATCTTGTACCTGTGCTCTGACTAGACTTTCGACCGTGCAGCCAGAGCCGCTCATGGTGGTAGCCATAGGGAAGTCGTTCGTCGTCTGAGGTGGTTCAGGCGGCTGTGAAAGAAATGTAAGGGAGAGACTGTGAAGTCGTGAACGGGATCAAGATGGTCGGCTTGAGTAGATTGAGAGGTCGCAGGAACCCACGGGAGGCGTAGGCTGTGTAGCGGACTCGCTGTACCTGAGTCGATGTGCCTGAGTCAGTGCATCAATGCTGCCCGTCAATTGCTGCTGACAGAAGTGTCAGACTTTTGTATTATTTGCGTAGGCCATGAAAGCGGCCAAACAAGAGCAGTCATGACACATGTTGCATGAGGAAAATCAATCACCAGACCACATAGTTCGGAAAGTGTAGGGGAGGGAAAAGGAGAGCATGGTCGCCAGCACAGCTTTACTGCCACGCTGAGCATTTTCTAACTATTAAAAGCCAGTGACTCATTTCGTCGTCGTATTCATTGTCACTAGATCGTCAGCCTCACTCTCAGTAGCTGCTACAGCTTGAATGGGTAACTGTGCAGTTGGAGTCAATGAAGGCGATCCGTCTAAGCCTCGGCGGCTAGCAGTTCAAGAGCCTTCATGGCCTCAATCTGAAAGCTGCAGTAAAGGCCAATTGGCATGTCCTGATGTGACAGAAGACCAATTGATCTTGCACAGTCTCATTGTTCTATGATGGGATGAACGGATGTTGAGGGCGTCGCTGGCAGATCGAAAGTCTGATGGAGAGGATGTTCGCCGACGTCAAAAGTCTTGGCACTAGGCGCATTTGGCGCTGCTTCGAGCCTAGTCGAACCGCAGCTCAAGCCATGGGGCTCACAGCGACCTCCCAGGACTCTTAAGATGCAGACTGCAGCACGTGTCAGGCGTTTTGTTATGGCTACTTCCGAGAGACAGCTGTGTTAGTGCGGCACAAGATTATCTTGCGGTTCCCTCCGATAGCCTTCGTCTGCCTTCTTCACCGCACGGATGGCCGTCCCCGTGGGAGGATTCTTGCCTTGGATCTTTGGACTCATGCATAAGCCTTGATCGAACGTGACGCGTCATTATGAATGGCCTGAACATGACAAGCTTCCAAATGGGGGAGGAGCTTGTTCTGCGCAGTCACAAGAGACCCCGCCAGGACAACGGACTTCTTTTCTGCACCCCAGATGTCACCAGCTGAGGAATACCCATCTGATAACATCCTTTCGCCCTTGACGTTTCCCCAAAGAATTCCATAGAAGAAGCCGTGAACGTGTCGAAAGCCCAGCTGTTGTACTCGTATACCAATCGCACGCAATAAGAAATTTGGGATAGGCGAATTGTAGGACGAGGTACATTGAGATGCCCACGAGTAGTGGCAGGCACAAGCTGAAAGACGGAAAATAACGAGCCGCATTAAAAAAGTTACAACAGAGGAAGGAATCATATTGCAAATCTGGAAGTCCAAGGAATGGTTGAGGACAAGTGGACGTGGCTGTCAGCTTGTTAAGAAACGTAAAGTTGACCAATAGAATAACATGCTACAAAGATGCTTTTTTCCCTGGTCTACTCTTGCTTCCCTCCTGCTGCGAACCATGTCGACAGATATGCCCGAGTTGGAGAAACAAGAAGAACAATTATCTTTACGAGAACATTCTATACTATCGATTCTTGCTATGACCTCTCATTTGGTGACACACCTTTGAGTGGAAATTGGCTATAGCAAGTTTTTGTCCAGTCATGGAAACGACATTTTATGTAGCTGTGAATGTTGCTGTTGATTTCGGGTTCTTGCCATTCTAGCGCGCGAGACCTCAACGTTGCGTATTGACGTTGCCAAAACAAACTAGAATTTGCCGGTTACTGTTCTCATAATATCTGCCTCCGGGTGTCTACCTACCGGAGTTCACCAACAATGTTATCTTACCGGAACTAACCTCACGATATCCGACCTTATATTGCTGCCCTGATGCAGATTTTCCATTCGCCATGGATCCAATTACAGCAGATAATCTTGAAAAACCAATCAACCCCTGTGCACACTGCCGCAAGGATGCGATCCTGGTTTGCAATGGCTGTCATCAAGCCCGGGACGCCTTTGGCAACGAAGTGGCCAAAACATGGTACTGCTCGCCCAATTGTCAAATCCAGGATTGGCGAAAGCATAAAGCCGCGTGCAGGCTGGCCCAGGATCGGAGATCTATCTACCGCGCTGGACGTACCGCCCAATTGGCTTTCTACAGGTACTTGGAACAGTTTTTTGACTTAGGCATCGCACACGTGGAGAAGAAAGGAGACGATATCTATCTATATGAGGGTCTCCACGATGATTTTGACAAGCTACCATTCTCATGGAGCTTCTTCACCAACGAGGAGGATAGGTTGTCTGCCTTGACCTACTTGACATGTGGTAACGCTTTGGGAATTGTTCACATTCTCATGGAGGTTATGATTCCCGGTGAGCACGAGTCTTATTCCATGAAGCTCCAACCCTGCAAGCCGCATTCTAATACATTACAGACATCCTCCTAAATATCTATCGAATCGACTACGCAATCCAAAACCACCTCCGCCACGTCGTCATGGTCTCACAGGATGGCCATCACAACGACAACACTGCGTCTCTTCACTGCATCATTAAGATCACCTTGAAGAACGCCGAAGCCTACGCAGTCGACGTCGCAGGCGCACAGTATGGTTGGTACAACGCCGTCATACCATGGGGTCTCTACTTGGACTCCCGAGTTGAACGCATCGAGACCGTCCACCCCCTCGGCAGCGTTGAAGAATCGAACAGAAAGGCTAGCAACAAAGCAAACGGTGTTCAGAAGACACAAGAGGAGAAGTTTGGAGAGGTCGTCTTGATAGCCGCAAAGTTGTGGGAGAGGGCGAATGGGCCTTTTGAGGCAATGCTGAAGTCGCGAGATGTCATCTTCGAGAGGAAGCAAGTAGCATTACTGAATTGTATTGAGGAGGCGGTCAAGAAGCATAAGGAGGAAATGCGAATTACGACGTTGCCAGAGGCCGAAGTGAGTGAGGGGTTCAACCAGTGAGGCACACGAATTCACTGCAATGTTCGGGCTTCGTGACCGCCATAATTACCGCTTTCTTAACTCTTCTGCTCGTTCATTGGTTAGTCCAACGGCTTCGCAATGATTCCAATTACCGATGTCTTCGCTCATCTATGCGGTGTTTTGCGATCTTGCGGTTCTGTGCCCCTTGCACCTGCCACTTGTCTTACTCTTCTCCCAACGAATTAAGCAACTGTGGAAGATTGAATCACTTCTGATTTCGTGGCAGGAGTCCCACCGAAGCCTCGACGTCGGCAAATTCGTCTACACTCACACTGCATGTCGCCTATCATCATTTGTCCAGACGCTCAAACTGGCGCTCTTCCGCAGCTGCGCAGCCACCTTCTGCAACTATTTGTAAAGACGCATGATGCCGCATCCCCATTTGTTGCTTTACCAGCAACAGACACCGTCCGAAGAATCGCCCCAAAACATGCAAAACATGGTCTAATTAGTCTTCCTGTCGCTTGCCCTTCTCACCTTAGTCTGCACCGCTAGCACGATACACACACCCAAATGAATTGAACAGCGTGCGCTTTTGCAAGAACGCGCCCAACCAATCCTCGCACCAACATCCCAAAACTTCTTCAATACCTCTCTCGAATCTCTAGCAGTCATAAATAGCTCGCTCATCCGGCTCACTGGGCCTCGTAGACACAGACCTCAGCTACTTTTACGGTGTCAGATGCGATGCCCAACGATACGGAGGCGGCCTGAACGCGGCAAGCTGTTTCAACGCCTTGCACCAAAGCCCTACAGGCGCCACACAAGAAAGTTGGGGCAGACGCAGATATACGCCCACCGTCGACGTTAATCTATCTATCAGTCTATTTAGCGGTAAGTCGCTCCGGCTTTTGCATGCGCATTGACAGTTTTCTTGGAGGCTGATATCGGTCGACTGAATGCAGATGATGGGATTTGCACCATACAGCCTTTTTCGATGTCAAACATGGCTGGGGATGTCGCGCACGGAAGTGCACATAATGTGACTGAGGGTGCTCGTGCTGTTATCCAGCAATGTGTGATGAGGCGCGGTATTGGCGGGTCCGCGAGGAAGATTGGTAAGAATGTCCTAATAGAAAGAAGCCATAACAACGTGACTCTGTGCGCTTGTTTGGCTGCTTTTTGCCACCGTGTAGCCTTATAAGCTTTTCGATCTTCGGATTGACGCCCCACTAAGAGGTGATAACAAGTTTGGGTTGGCTGTAGCCTTGTTCGAACCTCAAGTCACATACAGCGGAACAATGTCAGCGCCGCAAGGATCATGCAGGTACATCCTGGATGACGTTGACAAATTTGTTTCGCAGGAAAGATTTGGGAAAACCACCGACACCAACATAGATGTAGCAGTCCCGCTGACGCTTCGATCACGTAAGGCCAATTTTCTGACAGGTTGAAGTTGTCCGATGTTGACTTCTCGAACAGCTGATGGAAAGTGCCAAATAGTCATCGACGAGGAAGACTTAACAGTACCAGCAGAATGGAGGAATGTATGGCTAGCAATGGAAGCCATCGTTACTATGTGCACCCGAGCCGGTAAAGGGGGGGAAGTCGGAAGTCGCTTGTGCTTGTGAGTTTGACCGTTTGACCGTGCGATTAGGCTTCTGCAAGTAACAGACACCGATACTGTACAAGTCACTCCCGGTGCTCCCGGTCAGCTCCCTGGATTATTTGTTTCGGTAGTGGATGAGGTTACTCCAACGGGCGTTGTGGCGGTTTTCCAGGATAATTCACAGAGTGCAACACCTTCAGATTTTGCGGGATCAGTTAATCGTGAGAGTCTACCACAATCCTTGGTGTCGAATAGGGCGCCTGCATTAGTCTTATCGCCTTCAGCTACAGTGGTCATTGCTTGAATATACCATATGGTAAAGTCAAAACAATTCTGTGATGGTAATCCGTCCTTGCTCTTACTCCAAATGAGTTCGACGAGAAATGAAGTGCTTGTAGCGACCTCCAGAGAGCCATCGGGACCATGATTTGTATTATTAAAGGCCCTGTAGCACAGTCTCGAAATCATGACGGTCTCCCACAGCTATTGACAAAGTAACAGAACGCTCTCTACCAGTACAATAATGCTATCATTCTAACACGCCCCGACCAATGCAACTCCCTACTCCATTTGGCGAAATCACCAAGAGTCTCATCGGCTTTCTGAACACACGCATTTACTATTCCAAACGCAAGATTTGTCAAATTTTTACACGCTCGATCTTTTTGCAACGTTGAAGCCCATATGTGCTCGAACAGAGAATCTGTTTGCAAGGCTATCTTCGCTACCTATACTTCATATTACCCAATCTCTACCTAGAGCAATTATCATCGTTCGACCTCCTTTCCATAGCCAAAAATGCAGTGGCTTTTAACCTCCTGGGTATCTAACTTTAGCCACTTTGATTCTCATTATAGATACGCCAGGGCAAGGAGACTGGACACTTACAAACTCCATCCACACACCAATTCCTCCCTTCGACACCTCATCAACACTCTTCTTGCCACCATAGCATATGTCGAGCTGAATGTCTCCGCCAGGCAGGATCTCTATGTCAGTGGATCTGGCGTTCGCATTCTTCGTGCCCCCACTGCTTGCACTGACAATTGCGCCCTTACTTGTCTTCGAAGTAGAAGAGGCCTTCAGGTCGTAGGCAGGGATGTAACGCTTGGACGAAGAGCCACGGCTTTGAAAAGGGACTTGAATGGTGGTAGACAGCCTAACAACACCGCTGAGAAGGACATTTGCTTGTCAGTATATTTCTTAGGAGTTCTTACTCAACTCCACAATTAGCATTTAGAGGGTGCTTCAATACTCACAGACAGTAGAGTGAATTATACCCCGGACAGCCAAGAGAACACCGCCTGTGAACGTTTCACGGCCGATCTGGGAGGTACGGATAATCGTAACGATGATGGTGATGAAAGCAAGGGAGAAGACTCTTACAAGGCCCAGCTTTTGAAAAACGACATCACGGGATTGTCAGGAAGAGACTACCTATGAAGTTCGCAACTACATCGGCAGTAGTAATAAGCAACAGACACAAGTCCACCTCTATGATCGATCGGCTTTTGACAATGACCTGGAACACATCAGCAACGCCGTTTCGACTCTGCAAGAGCGAGCATCCGCCTTACCAAGTTTGAAGTAATTGGATGCTGGGTGGCAAACCTCTGCACTCGCAACCCAGCAGCCGACATACGTCCCAACAGTAAAGACAGCAACAGCCATCCACCGCCGTTTGTACACCTGCTGTTGTTCAAACAATTTCCAATACAGCGCCAAAAGGCTCGCTCTCACATGGTCCAGAAGAGTGCTATGATCGTAAACTCATACCTCACATTTCATTACCTTGAGAGATGAATTTCAGGTCTAGCGGTAGCAATCCAGATTCTGCTTTTGCCAGGTAATAAACATGAGGCGTCTGCAACGTCTGCAGCACCGCATTGACCACCAGCACCAGGTAGGCGAGATATATGCGCCTGTCATCCGCCTCCAACCTCCCAACCCTAGTATTACGGTTCATAATACGAGCGGCGACGAACATGCCTGACAGGAGCACGGCGGCCCATACCAGAGCGATAAGTCCGCCAGCGGGCAGATGGCACACTATACCGTGGATTGGTAGCGACGGGCCAGTCACTGTAGCCATTGTTGTAGGTGGAGCCAGCGCGGTAATAGCGGGAGTGTGGGGCAATTGGATAGGCGCCCGAGGACTTGCGAGCATAGGCGACTGGGAGGGGGTAGGCGACTGAGGTGGTGCGAGAATGTGGAACGGTGATGGTGTGGGGGAAGTCGTAGGAGGAGGAGTTGTGGTGGGCGTGCTGGACTAGGACTGAGCGGCGGCGGCGTGGGCGTCCGAAGCACAGGAAGGACATTAGAGGCTAGAGGCAGGAACTTTGCTGGAGAGTCTCATAAGAAGGGGTGAGCAGCTGTGTAAATATGGCTGGAAGCGGCGAGCCAAGGAGTCAAGGATTGTAGGAAGAGAGGAAGATGTGAAGGTAAGAATAGTGACACCGACATCATAAGAGAATTGTGATACGTCTTACCCCAATGTGAGAAGTTGACACTCGACCACCGCTCTTTCTAACTTCAGAAGGTGGGTAATTATCGATATGGTTCACTGGGAGACGAACAAAGATCGAAGAATGTGACTGCAGGGCAAGAGATACTCTGCCGAAACTCAGATTAAGCAATCGTTTAGCAAGGACATCTCCAAGTAAAGGGACTGGGCTTGACAACTGTACAACGCCAACATATGCTGATATACAAATCACCTAAAAGGAAATGTGCATGCTGAATAGGTTTGTCAATCTGAGATTCGCAACCACTAATTCCACCCACCACCTTGTCCTCCATAACCACCCCTTCCCCTGTTAACCTTCCCACCCTGAAAACAGATCTGACCACTAGGCTGCACATCCCAATACTCACTACCAACACAAGTAGGACAATAGAAAACATGCTGCGGATCATATTTCCACTTAATCACACTCAACCTCCCCAGATGCGCTCCGTAAAAGTCCTTCAGATAATCATTATCAAATCGATCTGCCTCATTCATATAGCAACCCGTGTCCGGCGCCAATTTTTTCATAGCCTGGGCCTTAACATTCGTGACATCGTCATAGACCCCCTGAATAGTGGTGTGGGAAGAGCCAGGAGCCCAGCCGCGCGCTACAATGTTGTGGACGTAGGTTTTGCGCCAGGCGGGGTTGACACCTGAATAGGGGTCGGAGGCGTCGGCAAAGACTTGGCCGCCGCCGACGAAGACAATGTTGTTGGATGTTGCTTGCTCGGGCGTGCCGGCTATGGATTGAAGCATCGTGTTTAAGGCTGTGACGTTGCTGGTGAGGGCTTCACGGCTAAGGAAGCGTGAGCCGAGGGCGGCGGTTTGGCCGACTGGCGTGACGATCCCGGAGAGGGTGTCGTAGTAGTCGACATATGTGGGGAAGGAGAGGTACTTGGTGGTCATGTAGAGGCTCGTCCCATTGTACTTGTTTAGACGGGCAGCCGTTGAGGCGAAAAGTGCTTCTGTTTGTGCAGCCGTTTTGCCGAAGTTAGCAATGGTGTGGATGAAGCCAGTGCTGTAATTACCAACAAGGGGAGTCGGAGAATACAAGGACCAAGAACCGTAGCCGGAGAAGCCGCTGTCCGAGAGATTGGGATAGGCCTGGTGAATTATGGATACGGCATCCATGAAAGCTGGCATATCATTCTGAGTGAGAGGTGCGAAGCCGAAGATCTGAGCTGCGACATTGTTCGTTGGGTGGGCTTTGACAACCGTTTCGACGACGATACCATAGCTGCTCGGTCCGCCGCCACGAATTGCGAAGAAGATATCCGAGTTCTGACACGCGTTCGCTGTGACGGTTTTTCCGGACGCCAGCACAACCCGCGCTTCGAGGACTTGGTCTGCTCCAAGACCGAAGTCGTGCGTTGCGGGGCTATGACCACCGCCCTGCATCCAGCCACCAAGACTGCCAACGGACTAGATCTTCATCAGGCAAGGTGCAATAGCCTTCGGTCTCTCACTTACTGGTGTACCACCGCCAACGACTACAACGTTCTTAGCCGCTGCAAGTGGGTAAATATCTCCCCATGTGTACCCTCCTCCGACGGTAAAAGCACTTCCTGTCCAATTGGACTTCTGACAATGACCGGAAGGCTTGTACGTCTCTTGGAATGTAAGCCCTGTCTTCAGATAATGTATCCAGACCTGCAAGCTGCCATAGCCCGTTGACCTAGTACGAATCAGACCCTACATACGCCGTCAACCACTCAATTGGCTCACCTTCGTAATAGATCATGGCCAGTGTTCCTGACCACTAGTCTTATATTCCTCTGCCGGGCGAAGTTAATGCCTGCCGCTACATCTGCTATAGACGTCGCGTTAACTGTATATCTCGGTTGATCTCCAATCGAACATACTCCAATAGGTTGCTTGGTTGTCGAGTTGCCGGAAGGACATGTGTTCATTGGCTGGTCTGCAATAGTGCAGGAGTTCCCAGCAGTAGCGTTGATGGGTGGACATGAATCTGTAGGATAAGAGAGTGCGATAGGATTCTGGGCTATGAAAGCCTGGTTTGTCAGCTCGACGTCAATAGCCGCACAGGCCGCAGCGTTTTGCGCTGGACCTGGATAGCATGGCAATGCTGGAGGAGTGTCCACGATCAGCTTCCCTCCGAGTGATTGGTTGAAGGAAGTCCATCGGGAGGTTGTTGGCCAGCAATTCTCGTCAGGTGTCTATTGCGTATTAGCATTTCCTTATCTTTCCACACGATAGTACAAATTCTCATCATACGCATTTGCATCCATATGACCAAGCATGTGCGAGAGGGAATATCGAGGCTATTGGATTAAGCAGCAGAAATTGGAGCTGCATTTTGTGAGCTTGAAATCTTTGGTATCATGTACGAGATCACAGGAAAATGTTATTGCATATGAAGGTCCTGCAAGATCTTTACGGCACGCATTCCGATCGCCCTCGCTTCCTCAATAAGGAAGGCACGAGGACCATAAGCGCGCTCTGGGCATCCGGCAATCTCCTTGCGGAATGGATACAGTCGGCCAGCTGACAGGTCGTTGCTGACATGTTTGAAGATCTCGACAAAATTCACCGGAATAAATGACCAGATTGGCGAGACGGAGGATCGGGTGTGATGCATGCGGGCTAGCCGCTCTGCAGAAGCGACAGTTCTGAGGCAGACTGGGCGTCGTAGTCGCAGCACCTTGGTCTTGAATTGCAACCCCAGCTTCCTAGAATCTGACAGAACAAAGATCCTTGGCTAGATGACGTACTTTGCACGCATGCACGTGACAAATTGGTGCCGCTTCGGAGGTGAGTAGGGTGGGACCAACGCCCGTGCGTAAGCAGAGTGAATTGGCCTGCAGATGAATTCAGATAAGGTTCCTTCACGCAAAGGCAGTGCCTCATGATCTCCGGAAAATGCGAATCAGACTGGGGTGCAACAATCAAATGGTCGTGAGGCTACACCAGGTTAGATGTGGCAAAGTGGTTGAACTTGATAGACGAACCTAATGATTTCGTAAGAGCAAGCCAAACCTAAGAGGTTGCTAGCATTCTTTCTTAGATGGTCTTGGCAAAGACCCTTGCGTTTGTATATGTGCGGCATTCACAAGACAACATCCCCAAGCGCTAGCCACATTTTGACTTCAATAACGCTGCAAATAGTCGATCTATGTTTGTTTCTTCCAGAAACATGCCTGGGATACTCCGTGCCCAAGTAGCACGAATGACTGATGGCATACACATTGGCTTGCTTGCCATCCACGCGAAGTCAGGAAAGACCTACACGTATGTCTTCAATGCACTGTCTCGCTCCAGAACAGACTCTCCCAGTCCCTGGCTTTCGAACTTCGAGATCCCATGGATGAACAGTAACGGCTGTAATAGTCCAACAGCCGCGTAGTATCATGGTTGAAAGCCTATAGATTGAACGAGTGGAATACTCGTGAGGTATTATAGAAACGGTGACGCGGGTAGATGCCAAGAGTTTGGCTGCTCTCTTCCAATCCATTCAGCAGTGAAGAGTCGTCATTATTGAGAACCGCTCTAGCAATTAGGTTTTCTAGCCACCGAAGCGGCCATTAATAAGGACCCAACCAAAGTTGATTTCATCAGAATCCGGCGCCTTGGTCGAAGGCTTTACTCTGCCTCGCCCGTCTCAAATACTCCAGCTGGGTATAGTCCTGCCGGTAAAACGCAAAGGCTTCCAACATCATCTGATACTGTTCAGTCTCCTCGAGGGGGTACAATCCAGACTTGACAAAGCCCTTAAGATCTTCTTCTGTTGCCCATACATGTACTCCATGTTCCTCTGGATTCATCGAGATTTGAAGAGAGTCTAGCTCCATGCTCGAGTCACTGCCTCCGTACTCCGAGCCTTCTTCAAGGGTAAAGCTTGGCTTCTATGTGCTGACAAGGACGCCAGCTCCGCTACTTCGACCATGCATAGCATTCTCATCCATTGAGCATGCCCATTCGGCCAACCAGGGGATCCAAGTTCCGTGCTTGACATTGTAGCGATGCGACTCATCTGCAGGCCTGTCTGTTCGAATACTACCCGCGACAAAGTGTGTAGCATCGTCTGGTCCCCGTGAATGGGTCTGACGCTGGGAACCTGCCATTATTGCGAACAGGCGTGGGGGTCAGTGCCCCCTGAATGTTGAAGAAGCAGTATTCGCGGGGGCTGCGGTGGAGGTGTGAAGATTAGAGCCTGAAGAATCGCGTTATTGTACGGAGGATGGGCACTGAAGTAGTATGCGATTGGATTCGAAACGAAGGCTGAAGGCGGTGGGAGCTCAATGTTGATTCGCCGATGCACTGCGAAGGAAGACATGGGATGCCCGCCAGTGGCAGGCCTCGTGGATCTCACGGTCCATGCATGGATGGTGTCATAATTCGTGCGGATACCACACAACTAGGACTCGGTGCCCACATGAATGCCATGATGTCGCCGCATAGATACCAAGTAGACATCCTCTTCGTGCCGGCATCACAAAAGGAGGTGTGCTTTAGTGTCGTGAGTGTGGACTTCGAGCAACCAATGCCGAGGATTATCATTGCCGAGGTCTACCTGGTGGATCTAACCCTCTTGGGATTTTTGAAATAAAAGATCTTTGGGCTGCAGAGCTAGCGGTGGTCAAGATACCAACCTTGCGAACAATGATAATAATTCAACAGTGATAAGATGTACAATTGATAAATCTATGAGCGAGATGTAAATTGTATGCTAATCTTGACATTCCTTACCGAGACTCTAGCTGTAGAGGCTATACTTGGGGACTTAGAGAGGCTGGAAGTAGAAGGATTTTTTGGCTCACCACTAGCCCTGGAAATTCAATGTTGGACCCACATTAATAGTCCTCTTTGTATGGACTTTGAATCGCCCTTGCCGAGGTTTTCCCGGCCGATAACGGCTAAACTCTTGAGTCTCGAGATGCTCATAAATTATGCTTAGCATTCCGTTCTTATAGAGTAGCAAGAGATACCTGATACGGCAGTCTTTAATCCCGCCCACAATGCCCTCCTACAACGTCGTCGTCTTCGCTGGAGACTACTGTGGCCCCGAGGCAAGCCCCTTTTATGCGAACAATACGACACGTGAGGATTCAGCTGCTTACGCTCTCTTCCCTAGGTCACAACAGAAGCTCTCAAGGTCTAGATAACAAGATATACCTCTGGAAGCTAAAGCTGACCCAGCTATCCCAGATCCTTAGAGTGGTAGAAAAAGAACGACCACACATCAAATTCAACTTCCAAGAACACCTGCTCGGTGGTGTACGCATACCCGATTGAATCCCATGAGCGCCTGAAGATGCTGATGCCGCTTTCAGGCCTCGATCGATGCCACCGGCTCTCCCCTCACAGATGAAGCCTTGGAGGCAGCCAGAAAATCAGACGCAGTCATCCTCGGCGCAATAGGCGGTCCAGTACACCCGCTCACATCAACCCCAACCGAACCGCAGAACCTAACATGATCTTGTCAGAAATACGGCACCGGCGCCGTCCGCCCCGAACAAGGTCTCCTCAAGCTCCGCAAAGAACTAAACACCTTTGGCAATCTCCGCCCCTGCAACTTCGCCTCTGAATCCCTCATCACAATTTCCCCTCTCAAAGAGCACATATGCCGTGGCGTCGATTTCACCGTAGTTCGGGAATTGACTGGCGGTATTTACTTCGGCGAGCGAAAAGAGGAGGAGAACGGCGATGGGCTAGCGTGGGACACGGAACCCTACTCTCGCCCTGAGATTGAGCGAGTTACGAGACTAGCGGCACATTTAGCGCTGAAGAGTGATCCGCCGCAGAAGGTGTGGAGTTTGGATAAGGCGAACGTCTTAGCCACTTCGAGATTGTGGAGGAAGGTCGTGTCAGAGATCATGAAGAACGAGTACCCCCAGCTCGAGCTGGGACATCATCTGATCGACAGTGCGGCTATGCTTATGGTGAAGGACCCACGAGCGCTGAATGGGATTGTGGTAACGAGCAATCTTTTCGGAGATATCATTAGTGATGAGGCGAGTATGATACCTGGGAGTCTGGGCTTGCTGCCCAGTGCGAGTCTGAGTGGAGTGCCGGATGGGAAGGGGGTGTGCTTTGGGATTTACGAACCCATTCATGGTATGTGGAGCCCAAAATCAAGGATGTTGAAGGTATGCTAATTGAATGGTAGGTTCCGCACCAGACATTGCAGGCAAGGAGAAAGTCAATCCAGTCGCAGCGATTCTGTCAGTGGCTATGATGTTGCTTTATTCATTCAACATACCCGAAGAGGCAAAGGCGATTGAAGAGGCTGTGAGGAGGACGATCGATGAAGGTGTGAATACTGGAGATATCGGAGGGAATTCGACGACGAAGGAAGTGGGCGATCATGTGGCTAAAGTGCTGGCTAAGATACTATCTGGGTAGATACTGAATCTTAACACAACACTATGGTCCTCAATTTCCTGCGCTTAATGTCGGTCTACTATCCCCATCATGGGCATGGACTCTGCCATACTGGAGTCCGGAAAGGTGTAATGTCTGGGACTGGTATCATAAAAGTCGTCATTAGCAACGGAACTTGAGCGCAAGCGTAACGTACTGACCTCCGAAAGTGTAAGAAACGCCTGATATCTCTGGGTATCATACCCATCAACCCGTCAACTTGGCTCTCGAGTTCCTCGAAAATGCCATATCACACGGTCTGCTTTTCCATCTTTAAAGTCATCCCTCCCGCAGTATTTTCAACGAATGACAGGATCATCCATCCAGCTCGGCCACCCCGGTTCTTTCTTCTCCAGCCCCTCCTCCTCCTCATCATCCATATCCCGACCTTTCCCTTTCCCGTGCCTACCCCCACCTCCATCAGAAGTCTTCTCCCATCCAAAACCACCAGCACCCTGTTCCTCATCCTTGGCAAACAACTGAACACCACGGACATGCGTATCCTTGCCATTCTGATGGTTCTCCAGCACACGAACTTGGATGACGAAAGCACGAAGCTCGGCACGTCCCTCGGGTCCAGCGCCGTCGAGCGAGATGTCGACCCACCCTCGAGGCTCCTGACCTTGCCATTCGGCGAATTGGATTAGGTCGTGGAGGCCGGTACCACTAGTGTGAGAGCAGCATTAGCAAAAGTTGCGCATACATTAGGGACTTGAGCTGGAGGGTAAGAGAGGGAACGATGGCATACCCCCAGAACGTCATCTTCGTAGGCGTGTAGGATTCATCGAGTACGAAGTCGAGGTAGACGCGTAGTTTGACAATCTTAACCCACTTGTAAAAGTGGATCGTAAGTAGGTGTGGCTGCGGTCCATCGCTCTGCCAGTACTGTGCTGGAGAATGCGAGCGGAGGGCATCAACGTCGCAGTTGGGCTTGGAGGTGCTGACTTGCCAGCTGGCGAGAGATGAGATTTCTTTGAGATTGGAGGGGAGGGAAGGGTCTTGTGCTGTAAGTTGTAAAGTTAGTGAGGTGGTAGAGGGATGGTGGGAGGGGAAGGTACTAGGATCGAGTGTCAAGGGCTCTTCCTCTCCTAGATCATCGGCGAGAGAGACGTCGTCGTTCGACTCTTGGAGGTAACCTGCGTTGGGATCGGCGTTTGCTTGTTGGGCCATGGTGTTCTCGAAGGAACTAGAGACAGGGTCGGCGGTGACCTCAGTTGGGGGAGAGGCAACTGGGGCGGCGGACACTGGGGTCGAGGCGAGTGGGACAGCTGATGCTAGGGTGCTGATGCGAGCTTCGCGTGCTATTCTCAATGCGTAGGCGCGTTGTGCAGCTTCACGACGGTGATATCTTTAGAGTCATAGCGTGTCAGCTTATAGATATGTGTATACATGATCAAGGACTGATGGTTCATCGTGGTGAACTCACTCTAGCACACTCTGGCGAAGTCCAGTTTCCGGGTCTATCGGGGTTAATACATTCTCATTTGTACTAGACCCGGGAGCACCCGTATCTAGCTGGATCGTTGTAGCCTCGCTAGAGTTATCGCTATCTTCCCAGATTTCGAACTCCATCATTTCTGAAACAATGAATCTCTAGTTGCTTGACTGTGCGATGATTTTTTGGGGAGACAAAGCTCCAGATGGGAAGTGAAGACATAATTCCTTCTCAACGCGACGCGACGAAAGCCTTCTAGTGCGATCTTTCGGTAGTGTTGGCAGAACATATAGATTTTTAGGGACGACTTTTTACCTGATCGGTCTCCAGCCCACTTCTCAACATTCCTGTTCTTATGGCCATACTGCTCGAGTACAGCTTTAGATTGTGTTGCTCACAGCTATCCAATATCTACAAAATCGCCCAAGGTATGTCTTGCAAGAACGTAAATAGCTAATTAGAAGGCACAAGTATACGTCTTGGATCAAGACGTTCAGACTCTACAGCTACAAATAAGGAATCGCTAACACGACTTATCGCTCTAAGCTGATTGAGCCTGAACTCATTCCTAGGAAAATGATTTGTGGGCCATCTGCGAAGACTTTGGTTTTCGCGTCTGGGCTGCGCCGTCCACTCCCCTGGACAATTCTACTTCAGGGATTTGATAACGAGCGCAGATCGCAGTATGAATGGTACGAGGCTAATGTGAGTGATGTATGCGGCATCGGATAGCCACAATCTGTTCGCGTGGTGTAGTGGCATCGAGCAGAACCAAGGCTTCCCATCTAGGCTCCAACGCTAGGATGCATAGCAAGGTACTTGAACACAGGCGACCGACATGTAGCCTATCAGCGCGATGGGAGAAAGAGTAGATTCTGTCCGTCTACGGTCATGCCATTAAAGAAGGCAATTCCGATCATGTGTGAGCAGAAAAGCAAGATTGTTACGGGAGGGGGAGATGGTGTTGTAGGAAACAGCCGCTAGCGCCTTAGGAGTATGCTGTGAATGCGTTTACCTCGTGGTCCCTTCCTTCTTCAACATCTCAGCTTCTCACTTCCTGGAAAACGACACCGAGACTTTGCTATTGCGAGTCATCAGTGTGAGTCAGCTAAGCGTGAATTCATCACAGCTCACTCCAACTCATGCTTACACTCTCGCTGTAAGGTATTGCTGTTAGGTACAACACCATACACTGAGGTTCAACGCAATATCACATTTCAACACCATGGCGGACATGATCGAGACCAATTCTTATGCTGTGGCCAATGCCTACAAAAAGCTCGATATCGATGATCATGCAGTCTCAGACGAGCAGGTGGTCGTCGCTTACCACGCTACGGCGTCGCTCTACTTTGACCACAGCCAGCAAGAGGAAGCTTTGGAAACCATTGCTGCTGCTAGAAACTCCCGGTTCCTACACTTCGCCCTGGCTATTCGCGACCATTTGGATGACGAAAATATTGCAATATTGAAGGGGATGGCTCCTGACAGATCAACTGTTGCCAATCAGCTTACTGTCCAACCCACGATTACGGCTAATCCCTCACCTGATACGGTCGTGGAGTCGGCCGCGGACGAGAAGATGGACATCGAGTCTTCTGTAGACAGCATCGATACGCCCGACGACAGCTCACTAGAGTCGGAGAGTCATGCGAGTGCTACGCATGACTATGGCCTACCGCGTTTGGAGACTCCTGATCCGGAAGGATCGTACATTCCCTGCTCCAGCGACCAATCAAGCGGAGAATCAGATCTCGAAGATGAACCGGATGAGTTGTTGTGGTGGGACCAGGCTAATGAGGTCTGGCGCTGCTGGAATTGCGAACAAGAATTCGTGGAGGGCAAATGCCCCAATGGACACTGCGCTTTTTGCAGGAATTGCGAGTGGCAATTTGCAGGCGAGGATTGTCCTCGATGCCCGAAGACATGCCAGGGCTGTGGTCAAGACAAGATCGATGGGGAGTGTGCCGAGTGTGTGTTATCCGATGAGAGCGAGGAGGAGAAGGAGGGTATGGCGTTGGACGACTATGACAAAGTCTGGAGATGCACAATTTGCATGGTCGAGGTCCAAGCGGACAACAAGGATATTGCTTATTGTGGTTGCTACGACCCCGAGGGCAGACAACTCTATTTTGACTTGTCAGAACACCCAGACTATTACCCGGCTGATTCTTGCAGCTCGGAAGACGAATCTACTGATGAAGAGCCAGACACCGAGGACGAGGCTATGATTGACGACGAGCCAATTCCCATGGAGAAATCGCCTTTCAGTAAGTCAGATGATCCTATCGAAGGTGAAGCCGATACCGAGTGAAGAAGGTCAGCTTCTTCGGCATGCATAAAACCAATATCACCGGCACCCGAAGCGATCGCCAATTGCATGTTGCCGTGGCAGTTGTATTTTCACAGGAATTGATACTTTCTAGTTGCGCGATTACACTTGGTAGCAGATAGCACAGCGATACCTTCGTGACTGTCAGTCGCTTGCAACAGATGTTCAACTTCACAGTAAAGACCCCTCAAGCTGTGCCTTTCGCTTGCATCTACAACCTTAGGACTTCCACTATCTCGTAGACATGCACATTATCTCGACTGGCTTTTGCCGCTTCAAAGTGCGTAGAGAGCTACTGATATCTCACTGTACGCTTATTTGATGGAAAGGGCGAGAAATGCCCTTGCATGAAGGGCTCGTGTATCACTTGACGTGTCGTACCCCTTGTCGGGGCCAAATCGACTAACCTTCCACACCCATGGTTGAGAAATGCATCTCCAAGTTTGTACATAGGCTTGAGCTGTTGTTGAAAACTTAGGGCAATCTGGAATCTGGAAATGGACGACAGGGGTCCCACGTAGATCTGCCGACGCGATGAGGTACGCGTCTCCTGCCTCGAGAAACTTTCAGTACAAATACGGACATAGATTACTATTCTTCTCGACTGCTACTGATACTCAGCTTTGCTTAACCTAAAAGGAAGGTTACGAACTGGCGCCTTCCCTACATCAGCAAATTCACGAAAGTCCACCGTGGAAACGATGACAGCCTCAAAGGCTTACGAGCTTCTCGGGATTAGCAATGACGATCTAATCGACGAGCAGATTGCTACATCATGTTACAGCTGCGGTTGGGGTAACAAGCTAGAAGCACTGGAAACACTTCTGCATGCCAGGCAATCTCGCTGGCTTCTCTTCTTCTTATCGGTGTATCGGCATTTGAACGACAGCAACGTGGGGATTCTAGCGAATTAGTTTCCTGTCACATCTTCTGAGCCCACGAATGCTTCCGAAGCGGGCTCGTCTCAGGCGCCAGCTACGTCCCAGGAGACAGGTGCATCTCAAGAGACCGAACGAGAGAATGGCGAAGGCTCTTTGACGATTATGGCGTCTACTTCTAAAAGCGAAATGGAATTGGACGCATGCGGAGACCCGTATGGAACCCCAGAAGATAGCTCGCTGGAGATTGTGAGCCCTTCTTCCTCTGAGGCGGAAATACCCTCGTCGAGTGATGAGACGAGCGTCGAGTCGGACTTTAGTGAGGAGGTTGGGGGTATGGTCATGGATGTGGACGCAGCAATCTGGCGGTGTGAAGAGTCCTACCTAGCTCTCATTGATGGAAAGTGTCCTCACTGTCACGGTGTCTTGCGGTGTCGGACGTGCGAATGGCAGCTGGAGTACGGTATATCCAAAGTTTCAGAAGTACTGTGAGGCATGTGGCTCGCGGACTGTGAATGGTCGATGCGCAAGCTGCGAGGCAGGCGAAGAAATGGGAAAAGAAAACAAGGGCGACGAGAGTGACGGGGAGGAAGATTGCGTTATCTTCGATGAAGAGAATGGCGTTTGGCGCTGTGTCTACTGTCAGTGGGAGGTCGAGGCAGACAACGACGAGGACGGTAATTGTCATTGCAAAAACGAGAGGGACGAGCTCCATTACCTCGATTTTTCCCCGTGCCTAGACTACGCGCCTGCAGATTCGTGTAGCTCTGGTGACGAATCATCCGACGAAGAACCGAATAGCGAGGATGAAAGATTCGTTGATGATGAGAATACTGGCATCGAAGATGTATTCGACGCCGGTACCGAGACCATGAATCTTGCTGCCATCTTCGCAGGCAAGAATTCATATACGTCGTGGGAGAGTAAGGTCATGGAGGCAGCAAAGAGTGCCAAAGCGGCAAGGTTGAACAGGAGAAAGCTGGTCATGAGCGTGCAACTACTTCAGAGCAGACACAAACATTGAGACGGCCTAGATCACAGGCGATGATCCGACCACGAGGGACCACCGAAGGCGGCAAGATATTTCAGGATAAGGACTTCGCAGGCGAAGCGAAACGGGCAAAATCAGAGGGCATGACGATTAATGCATAAGGAAACCCTCAAGCTGGCAATTTAGCCGCGGACAAAGAGAATTGCACCTCCGGATGAGATGGTTATCACCAATGCACCATCAGCGCCAGCGCCAGCGCAAGCTCCTTTCTCCATAATCGACTTGGCTGACGAGGATTCCATGTAACATGTGAGTTCGCCCGGACATGTAGATAAGTTACCGGCACCAGCAGTCGCCTTGGTCTTGTCTTCCCTTCGAAGTAACTTCATACCATGTGCGTATCACGATGGTCCTAATATTGATCAAGGCAGAGTGATTGACCAGCGGCATCAGGGAGATATGTTTACAACTAGAAGGTGGGATTTGGAGGCTCAAATCCAAGGCGGAGGGAGCATTGGTGCTGTATGTTGGCTGTTGTAAAGAATCATTTCATCCGAGTCACGTGACCAAGCTGCGAGTAATGGTGAAGCAACAAAACACTTTGCCACCAATCTCTGTTGCTCGCAACAAATGTCCAACTCTCAAAAAGACACCCGAAAGCTGCGCCTTCGGTGACATGGTGAGATCATCTGTATAGAAAGCAACACCGTCGAAGCGGCCTTTAGAACTCTTGTCTTGACTGTTGTTTGGGATAGAAATACGCCGGGACGTTGCAATTGTTGTATTGTTGTCATTCATTGGAACCGGCTGAGCGTTGAAGCTAAAAAATGATCCTTGTGCACAGCCCCGCCCCGGAGAAACCCCCCTAAAAATCTGAGACTTACCGCAAAAGTGCCCGAAACTACCCTGAGACCTGCCAAACCCGCACTTGATTTCTCTCCACCCATTCACCCATCGCCCCTCACCCCTCATTTACTTTGCATGTTTCAGACTCGTACCAAGTAAGTCTGGTAGGACGGCCTGTAGCAATCTATAAGAAGATGGTCACAAGATCGACCCCATGTCTCGGCCGCCGTGGTAGGATTTGCGAAGCTCAGATGGAAATATCATTTCATGGTCATGGATTAGTTCTATCATCACCAACAACGCTCCTCACTGCTGCGCCTTGCGCGAGCAAGTTGAACAAACAATCCTCCCAGGCTCAGAACTTGTTCATACTGTGCGGCCTGCTCCTCGCTGTCGCCATTAGCTAGACACTTGGTCACGCTTCTATCCTTGAGTGTGGCTTAAACACTGCTGCTACTTGCGTGTCCTGTTTCACCTTCGTCTGATAATATCTCGCTGCTCCTGCCTGTTACAGTAATACTTACTGCCTCTACAACCATTGACCAGCGCTTCTCGATAACATTAAAACATTGTCCCTTTGTACATCACACAAGGGTCGCCTGTCTTCCGTCATAAGAGAACAAAAGAAAAATGAGAAGGACCAGCCTTGCTTTATGCAAGTTTAATGCGTAATCTCGCTCCATTGTTCTGCTATTATTACCACCCGGATGGAATTCATCAAGACAAGGGTATCGCTCTCATAGCAAATTATTTGTGAGAACATCAACAGCTATGAAGCTCTGGTACCGACAGAACATGAATGGCGATCCAAGCCCGGATCCAAACCAAATAGCGAATATACAAACAGCGGATGGTTTATATCCAGACATACCAGCACCTTCAAGTGGCCTAGGACCTATAACCCTCGCTGCTGCCGATGCGAGTGGCCTTCTAGTAGCCACAGCATCATTAATCAAGCCTACACTTACCATCTTCACCAGACCAACCTCCACCCCCTCCTCAGCCAGCCAAACCGCCGCCCCAGCAACAGCAACAGCAACCGCAACCCCGGCCCCCTCCCACGGTCTATCGCCCGGCAAACTCACCGCTGCCATCGTCGCCCCCATCGGCTTCTTCGCCATCCTAATCCCCATCTTAGTCCTCTGGTTCCTCGACCACCGACGCAAAGTCGCAGCCGAAAAACGCGCCTCCCAACGCAACAGCCAGCGCAGCGCCAAAGCCTGGGAAGCGATGCCGGTAGTGGAGAAAGAATATCGGGGCTCCGCGCCCGCTCGCCCTCGTTCCGCAGAGCCTATACCTACACGGAAACCCGTGCCTGAAGGCGCGCCGAAGATCTCTCCTCAACGACGAACGGCGCAGACACCCCAACGCTCATCCCTCGGCCTGTTTAATTTCGAACTCACGCCTTCATCAACTACACTCAACTCTCGCGGCTCAATAGCCTCCCCCCGCTGGCGCCTCAGCATAGCGCGCGCCCTCGAACTTCGCAGATCAGAAGTAGCAATCACACAAGTGCACGCGCGCTCATCACGCGGCTCAGATGCACATCGCCCAGTAACCGGCCACTCTATCCGGAAACCCCAATCTCAAACCCAACCACAAATTCAAGTTCACCAAAGCACCGACCCCCATGAAGATCCCAATCCTCAACGCCAGTCGGAAACCAGTATCTATGATAACGATTCACCACCCCCCTACATGACGCCTCGCCCCTCCGAAGCCCAGGCACAACTCACGCACTTCGCGCCGCTTGACAGGATTGGGACGAGGAGACAGGCTGAGAGATTGACGGCGAGCCATATTGCGGGGCAGATGAATCGGGCCTCCCTTGCGCCAGAACCGCAGCGAAATACGTATGCGAGTAGTGAGATTATTCCGCCGGAGAGCTATGGGACTGTGAGGACGAGGTCGTCGAGTCTGAGTACAAGGAGTAGTGAGGGACGTCTTTCTGCACATAATAATGGGCCGTTTAGTTATGGGTTGCCGGAAAGGTTGTCCGATGTGTCGAGCTTGTCATTTAATGCCGAACATTGGGGCACGGATCATCACCACCACCATCACCACCACCGTCGGCAGTCGGGAGGAAGTGATGTGAGCGCGATGGATAGTGATGAGAGTTCGACTATACATCCGCATCAGATGATTTAGGGATGGGAAATGATTCATTCGTACAGACATATTTGTGAGTGTTTTGGATTGTAAACTTTTTGCGGCATTTGCGGTCATTTTGGGAGGTGTGTGTGATTGAATTGAGACGAGACGAGACGAGATGAGATATCCCTTGCTGCGACTTGAATTCGTGGCAGACTGTCATTATATGTATTATAGGTAGGTACATCAAGAATAACAGATTTAGGAAATGTTAAATCCTGTATCACATCATCTATTGTCCCAGGGTGAAAATGATATTGATGTCATTGACAGAGGAGGTTGTATCATTCAGGTCTGTCTATATCAAGCAATTCATAAATCTACCCAACAACCCACAGCACTCGGAACGACGCAAATTAAAAGCTCAAAGTATCAACCCCCTCTTCTTTAACCTCTCAAACGCCTTGATCCAAGACGAAACTCACCGACCTAGCCTTCTCTAAACTCAACCAACGATCAAAATCCAAAGAATACCCTTAAGAATCCAAAAACTGCGCCTGAAACACCTGCCCAGTCTTAATCCCCTTCTCCTCAAAAACTTCCACATGTTCCTTGACGTACTCGCTAGGTTTTGGCACACTGGCTTGGTCGTCGACGGGCCCAACACCATTCAAACCGAATTGCGCAGCGAGAGCTGGCCAGCGCTCGCTCATACGCGCTGGCTTTGCGCTGTCGCCTATGTTGAAGAGTTGGCCGCCTCCGCACTTTTCGGGGTGCAAAGACGCCCAGATACCGAATCGCGCGATGATGTCGGCGGAGGCTTCGTTGAAGAGAGATTCGTAGGCGGAGGCTGTGCCGGCGAAGGGGACGTTGGCGCCTGGGCCTTCGATGTGGGCGTAGAGGGAGAGGTAGGTGGCCCAGTGGGCTGCGAGACTGAAGGTGCTGCCGTTGGGTGTGAAGCCGATGATGGCATCCGGTTGGACTTCGCACCATGTCCATGCTCTTGACGCGCTTTGGGTGGAGAGCAGGTTGGAGAAGGCAGAGTACCACATTCTTATGCTGGCGGCTGATAGTTGCTGGCTCATGGATTTGCTTACCTTGGTACCGCTGGGGAAGACTACGAATTGTAGTTTGGGAGAAAGGGCATTTAAGGCACCAATTGCGCGCCCTAGCATGGTGATATTAATTCCGACCTCTTTGTCTGCGTCGTCTTCTTATTCGTAGGCGAGATAGAATGTATGGGTTACACTGTCAATACGTGCCACCCTCACCTTTAGTGACGCCGCAAACTCCTCAATCGTGCCTTTCCTCAAAATCACACCAGAAATGAGATCGAGACTCGGTCGTGAAGGTGATGGACTGGGCCAGCATGATTCGGCAACGCTGAGGGGTTGGTTGACTAGTGCTGTTACTTTTGAGAAGGTCCCTTGGGTTGGAGTAATTGCAAAGGAGCTGGTCGACGACGCCCCAGCCTGCGAGGCCGGATGCGCCGAAGATGAGGGCGTGAAGGACAGATGGTGAGAAAGATTGGGCCATGATTCTTGGTTTTGAGTGATAGATTATGGATTGAAGTTCTGACTGATAGGAGATACGAGTAGAGGCGATAAAATGTCAACAGACTGAGAGTTCGCCTTGTTACAAGTACCGCTAATGAGTGATTGTGGAAGAACGGAAACAAGCACAATTGGATCAATGGTCCCTCACGTGTTGCACGAGCTAGATGTTCACACTTGCCTACATATTAAGGACTTACAGGGCCAACGCAGAGGAGCTCAGATCTATCGGTGTCGAGTTCTTCATTCGTAGGATTGAGCTTGAACGACTCTTGCTTACCTTATGGACAAGAGGTAGACAGAAAGGCGGTTTGAAGAGAAATGTCTCGTATGATGTAAGGAAAGGGATGTTCATCCACAACATTGCAATATGTATCGGAAATTTTGTTGGGTGTACTCCGTATGCGTCGTGGTACTCGTACTCGACACAATGATCGTTCGTTGGTTCTAATTGATCTCGGCCGAAGCTCGGAAGCCTGCCCCCTCGGCCCGCCAAGCATAGAGCGATTCGTCGTCTTGCAGGATCGAGAGTAACTAGCTCGACATTTGATGCAACATCGATAATCATACGGCCCATCCTTTAGCTTCAGCAATGGATAAGGCCAAGGGCATAGTGAAAGGTGGTTGGCACCCCCCAGGCAAGGACGGCGGCAAGGAATCATGGAGGGGAGATAACAAGGGCATCAACCAGGTGGTATGCAGCCTGTCTACGGTCATTTTGATTTTGGAGAACTGACGGAAACCTCTTCAGGCAGGCTGGCTAGGTAAAGGCAAGACCCAGACGACCGCAGCGACGGAACACACCTCACGTCCCCTCGCTTCCCTCAAAGACCCAAATGCCTTCGGCCCCCCACCAAAGAACGTGAACTACCATGGTGGAGCTGTTGTGCCAAATGCTATTACGCCCTACCGAAGAGGCCTTGGAACACCCTCGAGCGCTGAAGAGAAAGAGCTAGAACAACAAAGACAACAGGAAGCTGCACGGAAGCCAGCTCCACCACCCGTACCGTATAGGGTCAATACTACTGGAATAAATACACAAAACCTACCGAAGCCACCAGTACGACGGCCAGGTCAGGGAGAGCAGAGCGCTACACCCACTTCAGCTACGAGGCCAAAGCCATCACTTCCTCCTAGACTACCACCAAGACAGAACTCGCATCCTGGGGATAATGCAGCGGAGCCACCGCCTACGTACACGGCTGCTACGCAGCAGCAGCAGCCTTCGGCCGAAGACGGATATCTCAATCAAGGTGCGCTGGGAAGGCTGGGAAAAGCGGGCGTTTCAGTGCCTGGATTGATGGGACGAGGCAACGCCCAAACGCATAGTCCACAGACTCAGCCCGCAAATCCATGGAGCGACCAACCCTCCACTACCGCCTCTCCAACGACCGTCCAATCCCCCTCCCTAAGCGGTCTCTCGTCCCGTTTTGGCAAACTCTCCGCCCCGGGCGCTCCTCCACCCTCCTCCACCGCTTCAAGCCAGGGTACATCAATGCAACAAAAGCAAGAAGCCTTGCGTACCGCCTCCATGCTCCGGAACGATCCATCTTCAGTGTCACTATCAGATGCGAGAAACACGGCCTCCACAGCCAACAACTTCCGCGAACGCCACGGCGACCAAGTAGCTGCAGGTGGGAAGTGGGCAGGCGCTATGAACAACAAATACGGCATAGCAAACAAAGTCAACAGCTACACAGGAAGACCAGGACAGGCGGCGCAGGATTCACCAGCCGCCGAGCCAATGCCAGCGAGTCCGTGGGCTGGCGAGCCGAGTCAAGGGGGGCCGATTGAGATGAGAGATAATACTGGAAGTCCAGCAGGGGTGGGGGCGTTCCAAAAACCTCCTCCACCTCTGCCGGAGGCGAGGAGACCCGGAGTTGCGAGTCCTCCACCGGTGCCATTGGAGAGTAAACCTAGGGGTTGAGACGGGTTGCGTGGTTGGGTGGGACAGGAGGGAGGGGGGAGGGAGGGGGGAAATAATGCATCATTTTGTTGATTGTTATGTAGAGATACCCTGAGTAAACGATTGAAAATGATTCGCTTACAATCTTCTTTGTATTTGGGAGGCCCTACAGAGACACCCATTTTCGCCACACGGACCACCCCCATAAAAATAGCTACCTCACAATTGAACATATGCTGTTAGTGTTACTACTCCTCCTATAAGCTACTGGAGGCTGAGAAGTACCTGGGAACTTGTAAGCATTAATTAGGGTTGTTAAGGCCCGTTGGCTAACAGCCAGACACTATGCTACTATCTACCCTCTCCCTGTGACATCAAAAACATTGACACTCGTAGTGGGACATTCCGAGCATACTCGTCTCGGTCAAGAACATCCCCCTTTCCATTTCTCTTATTTCTATTCAATTCTGCTTCCAACTCATCCCACATCATTCTCACAATGCTTAAAACGCTTAACTTGAGATTTGACTGCTCCCGCAAAGTCTTAAGAGAATCAACAGTCCAACACGGCACAATACCATAGATCCATCGCTCTCGCTCCGCTTATCGAGCACCGGAGAGAAGTCGCGATTGATATCTACCTTGTCATTTACCTTCTTCAGCGCTATCGGCAGGAATTGAAAGTCTTTGCCGATGAAGTCCGATGGCGTCGTCTGTACCGGGATTTGGTTATACAATCTTGCAAGTTACCCTCTGGGAAGGTTTGTGTTGCCGGCCAGTAGTGCCAGCCAGTAGTGCCAGCCTTATTTATGAGCATTGCGCGCCTTTCTCAGCTTTAGCTAGGATAGAGTTAGTTTTGGTAAGAGTTGGATTTTCTGAATGGATTGTGAATAATCCTTCTGAATCATAGAGAAAGGCGTAACCTCCCTCCACCGACAATCTGCTGGTACAGAAGAGCGCGAAGAAGTCTGATCGTGGGGGCATCCCGCATCGACGAGTTGTGATGTGAGGTGGACTGAGAGTTTTTGGTAAGATCGCAGAAGATGTGTGTCTGGGGAAAGCTTTGCGATGGCGTGTATATCGTCTTCACTCTGCGCTCTCTCTTTCTCTCGGGGTTTCTTGGACTATGGTGCAGGAACTATAGAGGGTAGTGTGTCATGAACTTGCAATCTGTTCCGCTTGCCAACATTTGGAATGCAAAGGATTCGGCCGTTGGGTTTCAAGACTGCCCCCGTCCATATGATGGCGGCGCCGAGCGTCTTGGGGAAAATATTCTCGAAGAGACGAGCAAGATCTGGGTCGGTTATAGTGGTATTTGATCTGGCAACGGTGTTTTTAAACATCAGCATAGACGAGCGTTTGGAAACTTGGATCGGGTCTTTGGCAAGAAAAGATGTAAGTTCCTCCTAAGAACCGGCCATGTGGAGTTACACGATAGGCTGTGTACTGTTGTAGTCTGAGCAGCTTTGCGCTGTTAGCCCTACGTTAATACCAATCAAAGAGTGAATGGACTGCATTTTGCAAAAAGCAATGCACAAAGGACTCGAATTGTTGCGGGAAGAGGCCGTGCAAGAGGGTGTTGACTTCCCATTTGATTCGAGATAGAAGCAGCTATTTTACTCTAAAAGTCGAGCGAAACGGTCACAAGTCACAATGCGGAGAGTCTAATGACACTGGAGCATGTTCAAAGACGTAGAATTTGCTACTGTTGTATATTCAAGATTGGCATGTCCATGGCACAAGATCCGCTCAGAGCCCAGCATCTTTGCTTTGGCTACAAAGCATTGAGCGTATCAGTGCAACGACAGACCACGAGCGTGGGGCCGAAAGCGATACTTGAAAGGGAACTGAAGAGCATAGAAACTTGGCTCGGAGCCTTTTTTGAGACGAATTTGGATGAGAAGTATGAAACATTCGTGACATTGTCAGCGTGCCAGTGGTCTTGAGACTAGTTCTACAGGACCAATAACGCGGGGCCCCACACCCCAAGACATACATATATACGAAAAAGCGAAGACGAGCACAGGACGAGAGAGCATCTTTGTTATAGATACTGCAGAGAAAGATCGATTGAGAAGCCTGCGTAAAACGAAAGTAATCTCTCGGGATCGTAGATTATACTTTCAGGATCGCACTGCCGTCAATCACCACTTGATATATCTCTCGAACGGCACCGTCGCTCTGACATGAGCCATTTGAGGAAAGTAGAAAGTACCAAACAAAGGGTAAAAAACGAGTTCGATGGGGGAAAATGTTGACGTATCATGGCTTGCGCCGGGGAGGCTGAGCCCTTGTCGATCCAAGACGAATACGAATGGGGACATAGCTTACCAGCTGAACAACCATCAGAATTGTGAGCTCAGTACTTAAGAAGAGCTTCAGTAGCTATTTGCAAGCTACATTTGAACATCATAACACCTACTCGTGACCATCATCCCGCCAAAATAAACCACAGGTCATCCCAACTACCACCACCACCTCTCGCTCCCACTCAAATCACTCCTTTCTCCTTCTTGCAAACCTAACCCCCAAAGATGGCATCCCTCCTCTTCGCCGCCGGCATCCTCTCCTACGACCAAATCAAAAAACAAAAAGCCAAACACGCCGCCAAAAAAGCCCACAACGCCTCCCGCTTCTCGGAACTAGAACGTGACAACGCAGCTCGAATCTCTGCCCTCCAGGACACCACGTGTTTCTGCCAACGCAGCAATTGGCAAGGGGGTGCGTGTGAAGTACATGGTTATGTGCCCAAGGCGGGGACGCCGGGGGGTCCACCGGGGTATAGTGAGAGGGAGGGAGCTGGGGGGGTGGGGGAGATGAGGGAGCGGAGGAAGGGGGAGGATCCGCCTGAGTATAGGGATGATAGTGAACCGCAGGAGACGGTGGAAGATAAGCGTGCCTTGGTGGCGGATGATGGTGCGGCCTTTACGACGCCCCACTCTATGCAGGAGGATGAGATTAGGAGGATTAATGAGGAGAGGAGGAAGGGGAAGGGTGGAATTGGTGGGTGGAAGTTGAAGAGGAAGAGGAATAAGGAGGAGGGAATAGTGCGATGAGATTTTGAGATTGATTGTGTATGAATTGGATGCGCATGTCATGGACGAATGGAAGGGAAGAAATGGATGGCGTTGCAGTGATGAAAATTAATACCAGGTGTTATACAATTGAGTCAGTAGCATAGGTGTAGTATACTGGACTGAAATATAGGTCATTGTACTAGCGTTTCAAGTGATTCGCATGCAAAACTACCTGCTATCTGGGGAATCTGTTTTTTGCACCTGCAATCCATATGTCTCATAAAACGCCTTGCTCGCTCGCGATATCCAGCATCTGATCTGCAGAGCACATGGTTTCGAAAGTTCGTCTTCGTGTTTTGAAAGATTTAGCCTACTCCTCCTTAGGCTGCATCTCCTCCTCCGCCTTCCTCTCCTCCGCCGTCTTAGGCTCATCAGGGACAACCTCGTAACTCTGCGCATCTCCATCAAGGCCGTCCTGATCCTCCTTCTCTTCCTCCTTCGGCTTCTTCTCAAGTGGCTCTTTCTTGGAGTCCCTAGCTGGTGTAGGGATCTTCGTTGGGCTCCTGTCCCGAGGCTTGGAGGAGGTTTTCTCTGGACCAAGATCCAAAGGCTTTTTCTCCGGGCTATTATCGCGAGACTTGTTCTCCGCCTTGGGTTTGGTGTTCTCCTTTCCCTGACCATTCGTTGCCGGTTTGAATTTCTTTGCTCCCTCACCGCCCATCGCCTTCATTTTCTCCTGTAGAGCTTGCAAGTCATCTTTGACAGCTTGCTTCGCATCCTCTGCGCTCTTCTGTGCTTTGGCAGGTAGGTCTCCAGCGGCATCCTTGGCTTTGTTGCTGAGGTCTTGAGCACCCTTCTGTGCGTTTGCGGGAAGATCACCAGCTGCGTCTCTAGCTTTGTTGCCAAGATCATGAGCACCTTTCTGTGCTCTAGAGGGGAGGTCGCCGGCTACATCCTTGGCTTTGTTGCCTAGATCCTGCGCACCTTTCTGAGCTTTCGCAGGAAGATCACCAGCAGCGTCCTTGGCCTTATCGCCGAGATCACTGGCTCCTTTCTGAGCCTTAGCACCCAGGTCTTTGACATTGCGTTGCGCTTTGTCGCTGAGATCATGTGCGCCCTGCTTAGCATCGCTCTTTGCTTTCTCGAGCTTCGCCTTGAGCTCGGGAGGAGGCTCTGTAGTTCCACCCTGTGTGCCAGCCATTGCTTCCCGGATTTCCTTCTCAACATCTTTGACAGCATCCTTGGAAGAGGCCCTGGCATTCTCCTGGGGAGTGGGTTTTGGCGGTTCTTGGTGGGAGCGATTCAGGTAGGCTTTGCGGAAGAATCTCACAAACATTACCGCGAGTGGGATGAGATATATTGCGTTGAAGAGGATAGCAAAGACCTCCCCGGAAGTATCGAGGCAATGAACCTGCTGGCGCTCCCATCTATATTCGATCTTCTCTTGGGCCTTGTCTGCATTGGCAGCATGAATAGCGTCAATGCCAAAGGTTTCACCTTGGTAGTTGCGGACATTCTCAGCTAGGCCTTCTTCACCTGCAGCGCGTAAAGCTGCCTTCTTGAGCCAACTGCCAATATCGGCTGCTGCAGTCGCGCTAGTCAGAGCGCTGCTGATGGCGGAGGAAATCGTGGATGCTGTGCTAGGAAGAGCAGTCGATAGATTGTGTGCGAAGAAATATGATTTCTCGATAGGAATGTCGTAAGCGATGAAGAGGTGGGCAAGGGCGTAGGAAGCACCAAAGACGATTTGGGCAATCTGGAGGAATGTCAAGGTACCCTTGAGCCCCTGAGGAACCTGGATGGTCAGAGAACCAAGGGTGTAGTAGGTGTACTATTATTTGTCAGTTAACACGTTTCGATCACTTTGTGTAATGTTGCAAACATACCATAAATGTGTGCAAGGCAGAGTTGACGAAAACGAACATCCAGATTGGTGGTGACATGTAGCGAATGCCGGCCCACATACACAGCATTGCTCCAGCATGGTGGAAGACCTGGAGCTCCGAGCTTTGCTTGCCTTTTGCAAGAATGACAAAAGTATCCAATACCTCATAAAACTTCGAGATGTAAAATAACCAACCATAGAAGGCAACGCCTTCACCCCAAAGTCGGCCCACGTCAGTTGAGTCCGGAATGGCTCCAGCCAATTTCATTGTTCGATCGGTAAAACCCCAAGTACTTGAGCTCTCATTGTAGGTAGCAGCGCTCCCTAGCCCACGGGGACCTTGCATCTTACAGAGCGCATCGGCCACTTCAGCGAGCCCGTTCTCTCCCCTCCAGCCTGGCCAAGACTGCCTGGCCGCATTCAACATACCAATGAAGGTCCAGCCGGAGTACAGAGCGAGGAAAAGGTTGTGTAACAAGACGAACGAATAGAAGGCCGTCGACTTGCTGAAAGACCATGGCTTATTGCCCCGCTCTTTGTTGATGCGATTACCATAGAGGACCGTGACCATGTAAACTGCGGCAATGGTGAAAGGAATTGCAGGATTAAGGGCATTGTTGTATGTCTCTGCGTCAATGTTGAACGGACGAGCAAGAGTAAAGTCGGACTTTGGAGGGCTCAGCGCCGGGCTGTTTGACGACAGTCCTGCTGGTGTGAGTTGGAGGAGGGACGACGGAGGATGTGTGAAGTGGACCGAGGGCGCGGTGGAGGTGATGGATGGGAGAACCATCTTGATGTCTGCAGCAAGCTGTCAATTTCCTTAATGAAGCTGTTGCGGTGGGAGAAGATGGCTGAAATATGACGGGTTGGTACGTGAGATAGTGATATGTAACACCACCAGAACAAAGAAATGCTGTCATAAATGATGCACCCACAAGTTACGGGGTAGAGCAAAGCTCACCTTGACTGAGAATTGCTCCGTCAACAGCACCGAGGAGTTGGGGTTGATGTCGTGTGAGTTTGGCAACAAACACGAAATAATCATGGCGCGAGCTGGAGATGTGGCTGGTGAGTCTTGGCATTCACGTCATTCCACGCTAAGGTTTTCGAAACCTGATCATGGCCTTTCCCTTTCATAACAGTCCGTCCCCTGCCATGTGTCGGATAAGATAATTTCGGAACGAAGCCACACATCGTTTTTCTCTCTTTCATGTTCAATATCATGATTGTAATAAGGTACGAGGCCAGAAGATACCTTTCCTGACACGGTTGATGGTCTACTGATCAACTAATGGACTTCAGGCTGGGTGTTCAAAAACGTGAGAGCTAGCAGACGCAAAATGCAGTTGATTTGAGCACCAAAGAAGAATTGCTGGCCTATTCTAGAGCCATCAAACGCCTAACCACCACTCAGTTTGAGCGTGAGATTATCAAATTTTCGCTCTCGTGAACACGCTTCCTATGATCCTCGGGCTCAAAGATGCTCACGTATTTTGTCAACAGCTTCGCTAACTTTAGCCACACCTGGCTGGTGGTGGATGCATTTCCCCGTTGCAGCGGCTCTAATCTTGGGACGTACCGTCATATTCCCTGCATGTCCCTTTTTGTCTGCGTGCATAAAGCATCTCAATCATCCGGCTTCGGTCCAAAACATGGGGCTATGTACTCGACACCCTTCACATGTAATCTACATCGGTGAGATATGTCGGTGCGGTTATTTGCTATTGATCTTGTACCTGTATTTCCAATCGGCAAGTACAGCCCGGTCTGCCTTATCATGCAACTCGCTACTTTTGGTCTTCATAGGATTCGAGCCTGACAGTGCCGTCTCGCAATCCTTAATATAAAGTAATCAGCACTGTCCCCTCCAATTTAATATTTCCAGGCTTCGAAGAAAATCTTGACTGCGTCGAGATCATAAAGTGCGGCAACGACATGCATTCTGCGTACAGTTCGCCTTTCCCTATCCTGCGTTACGACTCTGATCTGTGTACTCCATTGAAAAGAGTATTTGTCGCCCATGAGGCCTGTGTTCCAAAGCAACCTGCGCTGATTCATCTGAAACGAAAACCAGACGCCGTCTCTGAGTCTGCTCCTGAGTGCTCTGGCTTCTCTCCGGTGCACACGAGCTCAACGTCAAAACGGACGAAGTTCGAGCCTAAACGTCGAGCAGAAGTCGCAGATATTCGCCACAAGGGAGCTTGCTTGAGATGCCGCCTGGACAAAATTACATGTTCCACCAAGTGGCCATGTGAGTCCTGCAACCGTAGTCATGTCTCAGACTGCGCTCGAGTATCAAAACGTCAGTGGATGTATTGTGTCCCTTTCTCTTTCAAGGATGTTGACATTTATAACATGGGTAAGTCTGAGACTTGGCCATCAATCTGGGACGTGCATGCTGATGTTTCCAGAAATGATATGCAAAAAAGAAGCGTACAGCACGATCGTGGCACGCTCTACCTGCCTCATTGCCAAGGATATTCAGCTCGAGGTTGAGTCAGACATCCGCTGGGACCTGGGGCTTATTTCCCAAGAATTTGCACAATTCTTGTCCGACCCACGGATAACGTTTTCATCGAGAAGCCGCGTGGGAATTCTATGTTCATTCAGGCTTATACGTTTGCTTTCCGAACTTGTGCCTGACCCTCTCAGTCAGCACTTTAGACTATTCCTGGAGACCTCTTCCGTTCTCTACAACAGTGGTGATCAGTGTGATTACGCAGGGAATGGCCATAGAGACGTGCTTCTGGCCCGATCTTTTGTGGGGACGAGGGTGCTGAAAGGTCTGGAAAGAGCACTCGGTAGTACTGCTTTGGCCAGGGCGTCCATGAATGAGCTCAAGGCCCTTTTCGTGATGCTCTTCGGTACAATCATTGCCGTGAGCTACTCAGAACAATCGAAACCAACAAAAAATGTAGGAATCTCGCCATATTTGATTCTTCGAGAGTGCTCGTTGACGCCCATAAGCAGGCACAATTAGGTCACCTTCCGCCAAGCTCCTTTCAAATTGCTCACCATCAGCTGCTACGCATTCTTGTTCATCACATGGTCGAGATCGGCCTCCGGGTCAACCTCCTCGGTCCAATGGCGGTTTTAGATCGTATAATCGAAGATGCCTACTGCCAATGGAACCATGCTGCGGCTTTTACTTGGAGTCGGCGCTATGGTAAATCGTCCAACTTGGCGCTCACACCCACTCCTCCTTCGACATTCTATGCATCAGATGGACAAGAACAGAGTATGAGATTTGGGTTCGGAGCAGGGAGCGGCCCAATTCCTAATTCCACTTCATGCCTCTTCACGCCACCTGATGACGTCAACGGGCCACAACTATCCTACTCGCTGCCAAAATCCTCCTGGCCCGACCCGGCCAAAGATTCCGGCACCGAGGGGGAGACAGAGTTCTTCGTTCACAACCACAAACTCGGATGCACCTACCAACTGTCACACCCAAACGAGTGCGCATTTCTCGAGACGACGGATCTGCTGACGGTGATACGCGCACACGAGGCCCAGGGCACTGACTATCGACTGTATCGGAACAACAGCGTTTTCCATAATACTTTCCACCGCTCACGACCGAGTCTGAGTTTCAATCCCCCGGGTGCAATTCTCAAACCTGTATTGATGCCTTCCTGTGGCTCATGCGATGGCTTGGTGGGGCTGGACGGGATCTGTGAGCGTTGTATATTCACAGGAGTCGATCTAGACAACATTCTAGACGACTTGAATGCTGCTCATCCTTGGGACTTCTATTCACCTGGCCCGAATCGGAAGCGCTCCCACTTGGTCACTATGCGCACCTGCGCTTCCACCGACCCGGTGAGTTTTGATTCAGATGTCGATTACTCAATCACGGAGACTTCTCCAGACTATGGGCCCTATACAACACCTGCAACCACTGACACCTACGAGACCGGCTTTCAAACCGCGAATGGCAATGCATACGATGGGCCACTGGGAAAGATCAGCCAGTGGGAATGCAGCTGCACCCCAACCGATCGTCTTGTGTGTTCAATAGAGAGTGTGAATCATGCTAAAGGGAGTGTACGTCTGCTTGTTTGAGAGATGTCTTAAGGTCAATGACAGGAGATCTTTTTTATTCTATGCCTATGCTATCGACATTTGGCTTCACGTTCCATCGTCACTTTGAACGGGTGTCAGTAATGGCCGAAAGGAGACAGAATGACGCTTTCGATGAAGGGTTAGAACACAGATCGTGAAAAGCGTGTTGGGGGATTGGTAGACCGTTGGAAAGTGGCCATCAAGGCTTTGAGATAGAAGAGTAGTACATATGTCCTTTCAAAGTCAATAAAATGAGATAACTTCGCACGCACCTTGGAAATCGTCGTAAATTTCTGTACTCTACTCTTGGTCCTCCCATTTCCAGTCCGATCAACCCACCATGCTGAGTCCTCATTGACCATGTGCAATCTCCTTTCTGACTTGTTCATTTGATGTCCGGTCCCGTTTGTATGGTCATTACTGTGTGTCCCATTCGTCTTCTAGACTTCAAAGCGCCGCTGCGTTCGATGCGGGACACATATCCAATGCAGCTCCGTCATCGAATGAGAAAGGGACCCTATGAGTGCTTACATCATGTCAAAAGTGTAAATAATGGATCTAGACTCCCCAAAATTGCTACTCGGTGAGGTAGATAAGGGCTGCTAATGCCTCATAGTCTGATAGGTCTCTGCTGTCTTGCCGGCCTGGAGGTGGCTTTGAAAATTGAGAGACTGGCGGAAGCTCATCAGATCAGCTCAAGACGTTATTTCTAGTACTGTTCGGGGCCTTGGCTGCCGTCAGCTACTCCAAACCGGTGTCCCAGGCGGGACATGTGAGTCCGAGATCAAGTGACGCGAATGACAGCCATTGACATATGCACAGCATTTAACCCCGTCTCTACTATCAACAAAAGTATTTGCCGAAGCACAACAACAGCTCCTCCGCATGCTTACTTGATCGCATCGCTGAGATCGCCTCGTTACTAGATATCAAGATTGCTAAAGAACGCCTTATTCACGACGCAATACGTGCATGGTTCAAGCACGCTATGTATGAATAAGATTTCTGCTGTCCAGAAAGGCCTCCCATACCTAGCATTCAAGACGGCCTCGAAAATGCATTGGGACTGACTTGCGCGAGGCAAGTCGGTCAGACCCATTCCTAATGCCAATTGCATGCTGCAAAACATGCCACCTCTACACCATTGATGCCGTTCTCTCAGACCTCCGGGGACTATCTCGATTATCCAAACGTTGCTGCAAATGTCTGCCTCTCGCACTCTCTCCCATCATATATCCCTCAGAACCAAACTACGTTCACTTATGATTCAGCAGGAAGCTTCGGCCAGTATCAATTGGATGAATACTCTGAAGCTGGGCCCACCGACCCCACCACTATAATTCCTGCACCCACATTCATACCTCCAATCTCTGGCTTCTCGACCACTAGTGACCAACTGGCCTGGCATTATGACCCATAGATCAGCTGTGAGGAGGTAGAGGCTAGCCTTAGCCTGCTATCACTGGAACTAGGAAGATCGATCAAATCCTAGGAAGGCTTCACAGATATGGAATACTCGTTTGGGGAATCTTCAGGGTATTTGAACTCTAATACCGGCGCCTCCCGTATCAGAAATCAAGTCACGGATATCACAAGCCCAAAACTGGCGTATTGAGTGACCACGTGCGTATGCATGCCAATGAGATGCGTCAAAATGCTGCCATGAGAACAGCCGTTTGCTCTTGATCTGATATCTTTGTTAAAATGATCATACCCTGGCACTCATGATATAAGTTATGAGTTATTTTCGACTTCATCGTAATTTGTCCACCCAGTATAGATGATAATTTATCATCTAGCTCTACACAACTCTACGTCTAGCAAAGGCCCAGGTTCGCAAATACAAGGCTGATCTCGGAACACATAGGAGTTTTGTTTCAAAGTACCGAAAACCTGAAATATACAGATTTGCAGGAGCTCAAGCAACTGTTTCCCAGATGTCTCATCGATACAACATTATAAATTCAGGACCTCTTCTGTGCTATGCCCACACTTGATTTAGATTGAACTTCCTATCTTCCATCAGCTACGCCACATCCGTCATAGGCTATTCCTATTAAAATTCCACTATTATGTTGGCCACCACCACAAACTTCTACTTAGGCACTTTCTCTCTCATCATGAGACATTGAGACTGAATTTGCAAATTTGTCAGCGATCCTGGCGAGTGACGCAATCGCAACAGATTCGGAACAGTACTTACTATCTAGAGTAGCACGCACTTCGCCGACGTCTGTCGGTCCCAAGGCCAATGAAGTGCTCGTCGAAGGAGCAATATTGGTCGAATGATGGATTCCCAGATCGAGTAAATTGGGAGGTGCATCGGGAATGTCGTCTCGAGCTGTACAGTCTGACCCGTGGCGCGCTTTATGTTCGCTCTTACAACCACGAGTGCAATGAAAGGCAGTCTTGCAATTGATAATGCCATTCTTGCCCTTAGGCTCGTTGCAAAGCCATGTATCTTGCTTGGTACATCCAGGCCTGTCGCAGCCAATATTTGACATGATGGAAATGGTAACCACGTAAGTGTTGGTGATTAGGAGAGGAGATGATGGATTCTTAAGATTGAGGGATGAAGATAGACTAATACCTAGGAAGCTAGTTGAATCGTGCTAGCAACAGCCTTTGTTCTTGGGTGTACTAGACATGTATCAGAGCTTCTGGAATTTTCGCAATTTCCGTCTCCTATGCAAGACTGATGATTCACATGGGATTCGACGAAGTGGAACAGAGTGGGCGAACGCGATGCGAGATGAATGTTGTTTCTACAATCGCGCTTTTACTTCTGCCGTCATGGATTTCCTTAAAGCACATTCTTTGAAACAACGCCGCCGAACAAGCTATTCGTAAATATTCATTCAGCCAGCTTAAACATGCAAAAGATTGCTGTAACGAGATCCCTTGTTTAGATAGAAGAATGTCTCGCCATGGTAGCAGCACGCTGGGTGTCAGAACAAGCTGCAGTCCTGAAAGCCAACACATACCGACCTCCAGACGAATAAAGCAACAAGCACGCCCTTCTAATACGCTATGAAGTCACTAAACATCTGATCTCAGCACAGCTTCAGCACAGCTTAAGCATCTATTGTTCAAGTCTCCACTACAATATACACGACCGATATCAATCTCTGGCTCTGCACTCTCCACAACCGCCATTTATCTCGTCAGTACACTTGACAAACGTGCATCATTCGTCATAAGCACCGGGCTCAGGCTCAGAGTAAGTCGCAGTCTCGAACGCCAACATGATCAAGAATCACGGATTTTTGAGGCAACGCGGCTCATCTTGAGCGGTGATAGAACCCATTTTTTGCTCTTCTGTGTTGGTATACTACAAGTTTCAGTGACAACAGCCCCTGCAATTACCATTAACAAAAAGTGAAGTCCCAGAAGTGAAGTCCACTAGCGTCTCCTCTTCCTTTAGCACTCGATCACCTGGCACACAATACCTCTGGATAAGCACCCCTACTCCACTCCACATAAATGGTATCACACCACCACTCCTCCTAAACCCTCCGCTAACACCCCCACGAAAATGGACCCCGAACCCCCCCTCCCCGACCTCTCCCTCCTCTCATCCGCCCTCCTCATCGGCCGCTGGCAATACGTCCTCGACACCCTGCTCCCCCTCTCCGTCTCGATTCGCGCAAACCGCTCTTCCTTACCCGCAAACACGAAATCACGGCTACACTACCTCCTAGCGAAAGCATATATGCTCAAAGGCGGACACTTCAGCAGCGCATATCTCGTAAGCGATAAGACGATCAAGCGGACTTGGCAGGAGGCGAAGAATATGACGGTGCAGGCTTGGAAGGAGACGAATGAGGCGTTGTTTTGGAAGGGGGAGGGAGAGGGTGAGGAGTGAGTTTGGTGAGATGACTCGTGCAGTTCGAGTTGAGTGGTAATGTGGGAATAGGATTGTGGCCTTGAGGCTGGAGATTGTTGTGACTTTTGCGGCGGAGGAGGTGGAGGATGCGGTAAAAGATGCTGAGGCCTTGAGGAGGAAGCTTGGGTGGCCGGAGATCTCATTGTTTGGACTATAACGGGGATGAAGTCGATGATATGGGTCGATGGTATGGGCCTTGGACGAAATTTGACAGGTAGCTGGCAGACGGTGGTGACCTGGTGAAAGAGGAGCAAAATCATGCATAGAGGAGGATTGAATAGTGAGCGGCAAGTTTGCAAAGCCAACGCCCATCTATACTACAACGTGCTGTTTTCAATGCTTAGCTTCTCTGAAATCTTGTTTATTATAAGCTCGATACCGTCGCAAATTCTTGTTAATCCCCTATTACGATGGGTGTTGTAGACAGGCATGGCAACAATCGAAGCTGCGTCAAGACTTAGCGTACTTTAGCTTTGAAGTCACCAAGGTGATAACATAATAGCGGATCGTTCAAAAATAATGACATACGTTTTACACAACAAAGACGATTGAGTACAGAATTGCATCTTTTCACTTTACCGCCTGTATGCACGCAGTAGACGCCCCTACAGCAAGTCCTTCACACCGCCGGCACCGTAGGCGCTGTCCACAAACATCCCACTGTCGGATATGAGCGGGGTAGCTTTGTCATCGTGGTCTACGCTGAACCCAGTAAGACGTGGGTTCTGCTGTCGTCGAGTCGCGGGGCCAGCCCCTGCGCCTGCACCAGGTCGGAACGCCAGCTTTGACTCAACACTTCGTGTGCCTGGAGCCCAGACAGCTGACTTGAGGCCCAACACCGCAGCAGGGGCTGGCTCCTTATCAACCTCTTTCCACGAGAGATCTTCGAGACCTTGGTTGACCCCATGAGCTTCATTGTCGTGGGTGTCCATATCTTCCCTCAAAGCTTTGACCTGCTTCTTCATCTCCCTCCACAACTCATAATCATCCAAATCACCTCCCTCATCATCGCCCCCATCAGCCGCACCCTCACTCTCACTCCTATGTCCCGCAATCGCCAGGAGCGTAGCTACAAACGCCTCCTTCAAATACGCAAAGCTGAATTCCTGTGTGATGCCTGCGACAGCTATACAAATTTTCTTGGGGAATTTGATCGAGGGCTTGGTCTTGAGCTTTTCGCGCCAGTAGTTGCAGTACAAAATACGCTCTTCGGCGCTGGGGAGCGGGAAGAGGTATTTGCGATCGAAGCGCGAGGGCCGGGATGAGAGGCCCGGGTCTAGTTGATCGAGGTGGTTTGTCGAGGCCTATATGTGCTGATGTAAACATTTCTCATTCGAGACATGAGCTTTAGTACTAAGAAACATATAGGGAGCAGATACAGACGTCTCGCTTCCGGACATGTTTTTGCCATCCGAAGAGGGGTACATAGGGGACAAGATTAATGATCAGATTTTTGACATACCACCATGAAGATACCATCATTGTTTTCGAGACCCTGTATCGCGCCATTAGCACTTCTACTATGAGTAAGAAGCTAGTACAGCTTACATCGACTTCGTTGAAAAAGTAGCTCCTGCTTCCTGGCGTCACAATCGTATCGATATCCTCAAAGACCAATAGACAGGGCGCCATAAGCCTCGCCTGCACAAAGATGTTCCTGATATCCCAAGTCCTTGGAGCCGCCTTTACATAAAGGCTCGGAATACTATCCTCATGTTTCTTGAACAAGCTGTGCATCAACGCCTTGATACTGATTGTCTTCCCATTCCCCGCCGGCCCTACGCAAATCTTAAAGTCAGCATTTCTCTTTAGGAATAAACCAAGAGTGACGAGGCGTCTATCACAAGCTGCTAACAAGCAAACACCCCCAAATCATACCTTGCAACTCAATATAGAGCACCGAATAGGAAAGCATCACTCCATGAAGTACGTACCGTGAAAAATGACCCCCCTCTTCCACGGCACGCCCAAATCCTTATACACATCCTCACTATCAAAGAACTTATGCATCAACTCCGTAATCGTCTTCTTCATATCCTCATTCAAAATCACATCCTCCCACCTCGCCTTCACAACCTCCTCATACAACGCATGACTCATCTGCCAAAACCCATCATACACATACACATACTTATCATCCGGCTTCTGCCACTTGCCAATCGTCCCAATAAGCGCATCCGTAACGCCATTCCTACTCATCACATTCTCCCCCTCGGCCGGCTCTTTGAGTATGTATTGCAGCTGCGTGTACCCGATCTGGATGCTGTAGACGATAAAATACTCGGTGCCCCATTTGTAATTGTATTTTGCAAAGGTGCGCCCTTCGACGAGTTGGTCGGGGATGCCGCGGCGGCTGTTGCCGGCGTAGAAATAGCGGAGGCGCTGGACGGATTCGTTGGTGATGTCGAGCTCAGAGGTGGCGTTGCCGCCGGCGGCGAATTGGAGAAGCGATACTGTGCATGGGATTAGTGGGCTGGGCAGAAGGTGGGTATGAACGAAGAGTACCATTGTTGCCGAGCGTGACTGTAAGAGCTAGGCCTGGGTATTGGCGGCGGAGGGCTGCTTGGAGGGAGGTATTGGCATCGTAGCCATGACCGGAGTTGAGCTCCTCGTAGTCGTCGAAGACTTTGTGGTGGCTCGAGGTGGTGATGAGGGCGAAGGGTTCTGAGTCCGACATGCTGCTGATGTTTCAGGGTTGGATGGTTCGAGTCTGGAGGATGTTTGCGAGAGTAGACGGCGTATTCGTACACGAGTGAAATACTCCGGAAATTCAAGAGAAGTGTTCTCTTTATCAATCATCCGTGGGGAAGCCCAAGAGGCAGCATCCTGTAGGCAGCAGAGACATCCATGTTGGGTCCAAGCTCTGCTCGACTGTGCCCCTTCAGCACTGCCTGCGCGTGTGGGATTCGCATCCCAGCGATGAAACTGCCGTGTCGAGTAAATTGCATCTGCTGGCGTTACTTCCGTCTGCAGGAGGCCATGTCAGGACGGGAGACTAATCATTCGATGCGCTCCTGTAAAGTAAGACCGTTTGAAGCAGGTGTTTTGGAAGGTCCCGAAATAGGCCCGCTTGAAACGTCGACTTGAGTTTCATCTTTGTAGAGCTGGGACTTCAAACTCATATTGTCAATTCTATAAGTCGGCCTACAAAATTGTACGCAGCTAGAATGCTCAAGCAAACACGACTTGACGCCTTTCTCAATCGTTCTCGACCTCATATACAGGTTAAACCTTCTCTTCCAGACCTTCCGCTAAACATTCGCTCTCACATCTATTTCTACCTCAATCTTGTACGAAATGGTCACATCCACCTCAACGTTGAGAAGCCCGATGGAAAATACGGATACAAGCCGCGGCCTACATGGATCTGTCGTTGTTGGCCATGTCGTGAGGGTCATAAGGCGTACAATGAATGGTCTTGCCTATCCCGTCCGCTGCTACCACTTCTTCTAGTCTGCCGTACGCTTTACCGAGATATCTGCACCGCTCTGTATGCTCGAAATCATGTGGTCATCTCGCGCACCAGCCCTGGCGATCTTAAGGGGCTATTCAGCCTCGGTGCTACAGCCCTTGGCTCGTTGACATCTTTGACCATCTCGCTCAATGAACGCAAGGCACCCTGCCAGGCCAACAATTATGAGGGCTGCTTTCACGACTGTGAAAAATGTGTCGTATGGGCTGGCGATAATCTGCCGAAGCTACTGGGCTGCGTCTCTCGCCATGACAGAGCCATCATACGCCAATGGAGCAACCTATGCAAACATATTAGGAGTTTCGCTCAGCCTTCTCGGCTACGGCTGGGTGTGATCTGCGACGTTGTTGATCTCAAAACCGCGCAAGAAATCTCTAACGCTATGATTCAACTACCACTTCTCTCAGCATGCTCCATCTGTTTCTCTACCAAGTCCAGACCCGACCTCCTCGCCCTTGCTGAGTCCACAACTCGTCATCTAACAGGCCGATCTCGCTTCTCGTCCTCGCTGTCCCAGCTGCCCCACATCCCTTACGAAATCCAAGCAAAGATACTTCAACATACCGACCTCTTTGCTCCTTACGATCTCCAGTGGATCCCCGAACGAGGTCTTATCTGCCGCTCCCGCAGCCCTAACGAAATAGAGAGCTACTGGAAACGCGGCCAGAAAGCTTCGAATCCCTGCGAGCTCTGCTTCGCGGTACACAAGCCCTGTTATGAAGCCAAGTCGAAGCAGGACAAAGGCGCACTGAGTTCGGAATGCTGGTGCTGGCGCTTCCCGACCGAGCTATTCTTAGTGAGCCGCGAATACCGCCGTATGGCAATTCGTATCTTTTATTCGTCCAATCACTTCTACGCCATGCCCTACGGCGATGGCACGTACCATGAAGAGAAGTGTCCGCCATTCATCCGACAACTGCCCCTAGAAGCGCTACCCTATCTGCAGTCGTTGCAATTCGTCATACCTGACATTGACGACTGGCTCCAACCTGATACGCAGCCTGCGCGTGATTGGGCAGAAGGGATCAAGCTTCTGGCTCGGCATGCATCATTGTCGCGACTAAGTATCACGATCGATGAGTCACTCTCGCGTGAGAATCAGGACCAGTATGTGCAGGACGGAGGAGCAATTGATGAGAGAGCTTGGGGGCGCGATCAGCGTATCGTGGAGCCCTTACTGGGGTTGTGTGGGCTCAAGGATTGTTATGTGCATTTAGACCATCCGATGTATTGGGGGGCCAGTGCGAGGAGGTTGCGTGCAGAGAGAGAAAAGGTACTTGAGAGGCGGGTTATAGGACCTGAGTATAATAGTATAACGAGAGAAAAATATATATACCGGTATAGATTCTTCGATACTTATTTTAATAAAGATATTTCTACTATGTAATATATTTATTTAGTAGAGATATAGAATAATTATTTTAAATATATTATTTAACTCTCAACCCCTTAAACATTTAATTAGATATTAATTAAAGAATAAGTATTAAAGACTAAACTCTGGCCGCGATAGGAGAAGAAAAAATGATATTAAAATTTAACTATTTTCGTCTCCGGTAATCGTATCTGATCCATAGTATATACTTACCTTGTCCCTCCTCTCCCTTTGAAACAAGAAAAACTACAATCATGGCTATGCCCATGCATTCCTCATTTAGCCTACCCCGCATTCCTAGTACTGGGACTGGCTGTCACCGTTAGTCACTTAACAGTCAGTCATGTCGCATTCCCAGACTTGGCAGAAAGGCTCGATCCTTCACTATCGAATTGTCTGGCCTAGGATGAGGGCTGAGTCTATGCAACAGGAGGCCGAGCCAGGCAACAGCGACGACGAATGTTGCTATGAGTAGCGTGGGCAGCTATAGCAGGGTACGAGGCATTCAATGCAGGCTCCCTTGCTCTGCGCCTCAACTAGTACTAGAAGCCAGAACGGGCTCCTCCCAGCATACTCCCTCTACTCCCTTGGTGCTCCCCATGCTCCCTCGTTGCTCCCTCTAAATCGGCTTTACTCCCTTTCCCGAACCAAAACGGTAATCTCCAATCCTAAGTTCGGGGTGTATATAATTCATATATAGACAGACTTTCTAAACCTCGCTATGCACCATTGGAATCACGCTTATCATTCTCGCTCCCCATCTGGCTCATCATCCTCGTCGTCGTCTCATCACTATTCTCAGCATCTGCCTCTTCCTTCTCTTTCGCTAACCTGTCCTTCCTCGCCCGTAGCTCCTGACAAAACCGACTGTTCGCTCGTATTCGATCTCCATACTTGATAAAAGCAAAAGGTATAACGCACATAGCAAGCGCCAAGAAGCCAAGCAAACTGCTCGCCCACGAGATCCCTAGGGCTGTATACATAGGGCCAGCTGCCAATGGCAGTAAAGCACCAAAAATCGAACGACATATACTCGTGGCAGACATAGCACTTGCAGCAAAAATCTCATATGCATCGGTGAGGTAATTCAACAAAGCCATGAAGATGAGCATGAACCCAATGCCAAATGGCACACCTGCCAGCATAGGCACCATCCAGTGAATCCCAGGCTTGGCGGTCCAGCCAAGCCAGAATAGCGAAATGACATAGAGCGGGCCACCAAGACAAGCGAGTGGAAGGCGCCGGTACTCTTCGATAGAAGCCCAATGCGCATTGGCCTTCTTAGCGCGCTGAAAAATTCCGTCGTAGCATAGGAATATACCCAACGCAATGACCGCACCGACTAGGATAGGTAGGAAGGCGAGACCGGCAACGCCCGTATTCATATGGTAAATGCCTTCGAAAATGACCGGATATGCTTCGAAGAAGAGGTAGAATATGGCATATGCAAGGGAAAGGTAGAGACAGGTGAAGAGGACGATGGCTTCGAAGGCGATCATATGTAGTGGCCGCATAAGAGTGACTGTGATCAGCTGCTTGGCACCTTTTTTCTCGAGCTCGATTGCTGCGAGGATGTTGGAGTTGCCGGTTTCTCTGCGCATGCGTTTCGCTCGATGCTTGAGAATGGTGGGGCCATAAGTTTCGGGGAGGAAGGCGAGAGGTATGAGGGACGCTCCGGCGATGATGAGACCGACCCAGAAAGTCCAGCGCCAGCTCACGACGGAGACGAAGCCGGATATGATAGGGGCGAGCATGGGACCACACGTAGTTGCCTTAAGAACTACAATCAGCACACGGTAGCTTGGTGAGTCTTCTCTGACTTACAGCCATGAAGATTGCCATTGCCCGTCCCCTGATAACGGGATCCCCGAAGACATCCGCGTATAGACCTCCAACCACAGCTATCGCGCTGGAAGCGTTGATGCCGCAAATCAGACGAAATATCAGAAATGCTGGCCAGCTGGGGGCCAAGGCGCAAGCCATGGTGAAGATGGTGAACACCACGAAGCTTGCAAGCATGATGATCCTCCGTCCAAAGGTTTCGCTGAGTGGCCCGAAAAACAGAGGTCCGAGTACGTAGCCAACCAGAAACAAGGAAATTGGGAGGACGAGCTCCTGGTCGCTCGTAACATTGAAGTACGGCCCAATGTAGTCTATTGCTCCACTCGGGAGGGAGGATGCGAGCGTGCTATTAACCACTGCTATGATTCCGCAGAGCAGGATGAAGACTTTCTTCGGCTGTGTATGACGTTAGTCTGAAGTAATTCTCTCAGAGGTAGCGAATCGCACGATTGACCAGTTGTAGGGGTCCTCTGGGTCTCCATCGCTGAACTAGATGACTGTCCTTTGGGGAACGTCCGTGTTCTCAAGTATGTCCCTCTCTTCGCTTTGCAGTTGCTGAGCTGCACCGTTGCCATCTAACGCGGCGGGCGCAGGCTTGCATGATATGTTTTGACCATGGTTGCTGTCTATGAAGAGTCAGTGCCCGGCTTCTCTTTTTTATTGTTCCATACCTGCTGCTATCTTATCCGACTGCTCTGAGGACCTGAATATGCCCACGTCCTCCACCCGCGTGTTCGATGAGGCTGGGGAGTCATTCTCAAGGCTCTTGAATTCTTGAACGCCATGGGGACCGCTCATCTTCCGTAGCCGTGAGCATTGATCCTCTCAACGACAAGGCAGGAAGAATAGTGGGGTATTGCAACGCGGAAGACCTCGTGGGAGGGTCTGTTGAGGCCATGGTTATAGGAGTGATTCATAGTAAGTACTCAACGTTCGAATGCGAGGACCGGTCTCGGCAATGACGGCGTTGTGCGTGAGGAGCTTCGACGCCACTGCTCAAACTGGTAAACTTCAACGATTCTAAGGGGCAAATCGATGCCGAGGTACCTAGCGTGCCAAATCGCGGACAAATTCCGGACTCTTGGCCAGAATTTGATAGGTGAAGGGCGGAACGCTGGTTACATATAGTTGATATTGTTGTATTGCCTCCGTTAGGTCTCTAGGTTGATGCTCTTTCCAAACCTCGCATATAGCTGCACCTTCAACTGCTCCATCTCTTCTCGGATAGTGCTCAGCTTGCCTTGCACCTCAAATACTGATTCCTCGATCTTGCTGGTCGACGAAGTAAGCAATTCCTGCACCTCGGGTAAAGGCAATGACATGAATGTGTCACCAATCTTGTATCTGTGGGATTTTTTTAACGCAGGCGTTAGGGAGTCGGATACTTGCTGCTCACGCGACTTTGTCGTCTTCATCTGCAAGCTCCAATTCGTTTGAAATCTCCTCCAGGTCCTCCTTATCCTTCTAACGAAGATGTCAGCTCGGTACGATTCGAGTTTTCAAAGCAAAACCTACAGCCTTTACTTTGAGCTCGTCTTCTAAGTCCATCTCGCGTTGATGTAGCCTGCTGAATTTGTTGATCTTGTCTTGATCTTCGCGGCGAACTTCCATTTCATCCGTCCCTACTACAGCCTCGTCATCTTTCGAGAGCTAGCGTATATTCAGTTACTTTGCAAATGCGTTTGCGTGTTCAAAAGACTTGCCATTCGACGTTGCATTTTCGTGCACTTGAAGCTCCCTTCAATATTGAGTGTCTTCACCCGAGCAATGGCGAGGACGAGTATCCCACTTCACTCGAAAGCCAGCCTTGCGATTGATTATAGGGTAAAAGGGTTAGTAGGCAAGAGATTCCCGCGACTGGTGTCCTGCTTATCGTTGTGTGTCGATTGACTAGGCCCAATTTTCGAAGTTTGGAGCACGCGAGTGAAGTGGCGCTAAGCTTTTGGCACTAGACAGTTGAGGGTAAGGCTGGAAAGCCGGGACGGGAATGACTTCGATTAGACGAGGCTGCATCGCCGACTTCATATCTAGAATAGTTTTCAAGTGCTATGCAAGACAATGCCGGGATACGAGACGCATCAGAGTGCTGTGGGTAAGCAAAGATCTCATTATCCAGGTTCTCCTCAATTCGAGTCATCGTTTATGCAAGGTTACTGCACGCACTACTGCAGGTCTCCTTAGCCTTTCTTCTTATCAGACCGTTATCAACCCCTCACATTGCCAATGTGCAGGAAGATCTGTGCCTACCCTTATCTAATAGACTCGAGTGCTTGATTACTCCGCGCAGATGAAGATTCTTGGGGTAGACCGACGGTTTAAGCGCGGACAAATACTAGCGTAAATATAATCCTCGTAAATATCGAAGATATAAAGATGAAAATTTCCTAAGGATAAAAACCGTCGGTTTACCACCTAAAACCGTCGGTTTACGCCTAAGAATTAGATTTCTCACCTAAATATTAGTAATTTTAGTGAGACGAGAAGGTAGTATCTTCCGCGTAAACCGACGGTTTAAGCGAGGACAAACATAAGATTTTTTTAGGCGAAGGTTCTTCGAAAAAACCGAAGATATATTTAAAATTCGTAGTATTTACGTAGATTTTTTAGATACGAAGATTTAGTTTAGAATCTACGATAATTAAGAAAATCTCTATATCTCCCTAATAAGTAGAGATATTAAAAAAGTTTTTATATATAAAAGATACTCTAAGCTTATTAGAGTATATTATATATATAAATTTAAGCCTATAGAGTAGCCGTTTGTTTATAAAAATAATAAATTATAAAGAGAAGTTCTAATGTTCGGATCTATAGCGCTAAGTCGTACTAAGCCTAATACGGAGATTGACACCAAAAGTCCTGGTAAGCGCTAAGGATAATAGTGGCTTGGCAAATATCTGGCCCCGATAAGGGCTGCCTGGATAATTAGTATATTGCGCCCCCGTAACCCTTTCCTGGAGTGCTTGAGGGAAGCCTAAGAATCGAGTTCCAAGGCTTGAGCGCTAAAGAGATAAGGGGTCTACCCTAGATACATACTTAGGTATACCAGTAGAGCAGACCATGCGAATTGCTAGTCCTGCGCACTTCTACCCCAAAGATATGGAGACTCTTCAGGGGGCCGCTAGCGCTTAGGGCGAGGGCAAATTTCCCACGCTAGCCAGGACTTTTGGTGTCAATCTCCGTACATTGATCTTAATCGTAGACCGTCGGTTTGCCCCTGTGAAGGTTAAATTCTCTGTGCATAAATCTCAGTATCCCGCCATGTCTTATCACCGCTTCTTTCCTTCTCCTTCACGTTCTCTACAGAGATACCGCCAACAACATGGGGTTCGACGAAGAACAATCGGCCCAACGCACCATGTCGATACCAGATAACCTGGCTGGCGAGCATGATGCAACAGATCTGGGTGAGACCGTTCTTGCTAGAAGTGTATACATGCGAGCTAAAAGTGTAGCCAGCCAAGTTGGGCTACAAGCAGGAGTTGCGTCGAAACTTTACTATGATCGAGATCTTCGGAATTGCCTTCAGCATCATGGGGCTCTTACCGTCCATTGCTTCGACTTTATCTTATTCAATTCCAGCTGGACCAGTGGGGATGGTTTGGGTTAGTGTTTAGAGTAGAAAGTGGTAGTGAATTTGGTGGCTCACACATGTCAGGGTTGGTTTCTGGCATCAGGCTTGATCTTCGTGGTCGGATTAGCGATTGTACGAGCTTGTCGATCCATTGAGAAAGGAGTCTCGGCTGACACCGTCTAGGCCGATTTGGGATCCGCTATGCCTACTGCTGGAGGTCTCTACTGGTGGACTCACTTCTTTGCATCTGCAAAAACGAGGAACCCATTGTGTTTCTTGGTTGGATACAGCAACACGCTGGGTCTAGTGGGTGGTCTGTGCTCAATTGACTGTAAGTACGCCAGCCTACCTCATGTTGTTCCCCAGTGTGTTCCGTATCTAATATGCTTGATAGATGCCTTCGCACTCATGCTCCTCTCCGTAATCGTTGTTGCCCGTGACGGCAATTGGACACCAAGTAACGGCGCTATCTACGGTACTTTCCTAGTATGCGTTCTGCTCCATGGCATTCTCGCCTCAACCTTGTCCAAAGTCATGGGAAAACTTCAAACAGTCTTCGTCGTCGCGAACTTCATCTTGATCCTTGCGACTGTCATAGCTCTCCCAATTGGTGCGAGGCATAAGAGGAATTCTGCCCACTACATATTCGCTCAGACGGAAAATGAGACGAGCTGGCCGACGGGCTGGGCGTTTATGCTGGCGTGGCTATCTCCTCTATGGACGATTGGCGCGTTTGATAGCTGTGTTCACATGAGCGAGGAAGCGGCGAACGCTACCAGGGCAGTGGTACGTGCTATCATCTGATCTCACAGGAGTAATTGACACTAATCCGTGTCAATCAGCCTTTCGGGATCCTAATGTCCATCGGCTCCTGCTGGCTCTTTGGCTTCATAATATACATCGTCATCGCCGCATGTATAAACCCCGATCTGAGTTCCGTCAATCCTGGCAGGTTCGGCCAGCCAATGGCACAGGTGAGCCAGCACCATGCCCTTCCCTCGTATAAATACCCAATACATTAACAGACTTAAAAGATCTACTACGACGCCCTAGGCAAACACGGTACAATTGGCATGATGACCCTCCTCTTCATCGTCCAATTCCTCATGGGCCTCTCCATCCTCGTCGCCGCCTCCCGCCAAGCCTGGGCTTTCTCCCGTGACGGTGCTCTCCCATTCAGTACATTTTTCCGGCCGATCAGTAAGAAATTCGGCTATATCCCTTTACGAACCGTATGGGGCTGCGTTTTTGGTGCGCTGGTGCTAGGCTTGTTGACGTTGATTGCGCCGGCGGCTGCGCAGGCTGTCTTTTCATTGTCGGTGGCGGGGAATAACCTTGCTTGGTTGATTCCGATACTGGCGAGGGTGGTATGGGGGCAGAACAAGTTTAAACCTGGACCGTTTTATACCGGCCGTTTCTCGATACCTATCGCGTGGACGGCGATTGTTTTCCTTGTTTTTGGTATTGTGCTGGCTATGTTCCCTGTCGGTGGTCCTAACCCTACGCGTGAGTCTCCCTTTCCTCTTCACTCTTCCTTCTCGTTTTCCCCTCCGCGCTCCCTCCTGCTCCTCATCTCTTCCCCCTCCGCATGCTGACATGAGGCCTTAGCGGACGGAATGAACTACACCGTCGTCATCAATTCCGCCGTCTGGCTCGGTGCATTAGCCTACTACTATATAGACGCGAGAAAATGGTTCACGGGCCCAAAAATTACGGTCGATATGGATGATATGACTGAGGAGCAGAAGAAGGCTATTGCAGAGGATGGGCTGGATGTAAAAGGGATGGAAGAGGTTACAAGGAACGTGAGTGGTGAGGGGTCTGCGAGCGCGAGTGGTAGTGATATTATCAAGGGGTGATGGGGGATTGAAGTGTTCGGGGTGGGGGTAGGAGGATAAGGGAGTCGACTCTGGACTCTTAGCCTTTGGGATGACATTGCTGTTCTATGGTGTCTTCGGCTTGAGTATTTGTCTTGAATGACAAGATCAACACCTTTTACGCCAATCTCTTGATTTATTGAATTGTCTACGTCAGAAATATGCCTCTCATTCGCATGATCAAGCATCAAGAGCCGGCTATTTCGCAAAGATGAACAAGATGGGGAAGCCATGTCCTTCGCCGTGCGACGAGCCGAGCTATGCAGATACCAGACATCATTGGACGTCTTGCAGACGGCATCGATCGCAGTCCTACTACATTTGTCAGTCGCTTGACTTGATAAAGAGATTGCCATCAGACATACACAAAATATCCCCTCGTGATCAAACCCTCTTTGGGTTTTGCTTGAAATTCGCTCCATGGCTTCTCCATGTCCACCTCACCTTCGTCATCGAGGCTGATCAGTGGATCTGCGTCGAGCTTGAGGGTTGATCTTTCGATAGAGAATCTTTCTCTGCCAGTGAAATGACGCATTATCGACCTCCACGTCTTCAAAGAAGTCGACCAGCGGTCGCGATGATTTTGTAAATCTCTTGATTCCCTGTACATATTATTGTCGACCACATGATCTTCTCCTGCAATCTTCTCCATGGCATGATGCTCGACCTCTTTCGCATCGAGCTGAAAAGCATTTTGGTCGTCCTTGGCGTCAGGCTGCTTCTCTGTGGTCGATGACTCATCCCATCTTGAGCTCCGCTTCCAACGGAGTCGATACTAATTTAGATCAATTTGCTGGAGACGTTGGGGAAAGCAACACTGACTTACAGTCTCGCTGCCATAAAGATCTTCGACGAACTTCTGTTCTTTAAAAATTTACGAAAAGAGCTTATTCCAAGTAAAGGAGACCTCGAACTATTTTCCCCATCGATGCTCAATCTGGGAACAGCACAGTCATTTAAGCCTCCCCAGACCTGGACCACAAAGAGCGCCTCCGGTTGGGACTTCAGCTCTGGTGTAGAAGCCCGCGAACCAGAATCATCCTCACATATCTCTGTTAAATATCGAACATCTTCGACAGAGGCTTCGCGAACTTGCCAGTCTGTCATTAGGCGGGACATAAATGCCTTTTCTAAGTTCTCCTTCTCGACGAATGGGACGTAAAAAGCGTCTGTACAGAGGTCAGATGTATTGGTGCAAATACTACTCTATAGGGGTCTTCATCGTCGAGGTGGTCGTATTGAAGCTTGAGGTTGAGGTCACGACCTCCAGGATATAGTTGACAGCTAGCGCAAATTCCACGAAATGGTCTTTCTGCGCATGGAACGCTAGAGCGTTAGCTTCATATGCGTATACCACAGCCAATTTTATAGGCTGAGTAGGTTGATTAGAGAGAGGCAGTACGTTGGCAAGACTCGCTTGGTGAGATCAAAGAGCTCAGAATTACAGTCGGCGCCCTCAAAGGGGATGGAATATTGTTTATGTTGATGAAGAGAAATGTGACACAGAGCTGGGGAAATGTGGAAGGAGGAGAATGACTCTAGACGGAGATAAATGACGCAGCTTACTCTATTCGAAGTGAAGCCACGTCTTAGGTAGATGCTCTTCCATGAAGAATTCTCCACCTCTTTCTTGAACAGAGTCGAAACATGCCTCACAACAGTCCAGAGATATGTGAGGTCGGTCTGCCTCTTACGGTCACGGAGGTTGCCGAGGGTGATGTTCCATAGCTCAGGTGGGGGATAGAGGTCAGACCTTATGTGTGGTGTATTGGTTGCCATAGTGGTGGAGGATATTGGTAATGATGGTGGTTGTGAGGAATAGTAAATTGACAGAAGTCTGGAAGCAGTGAAGAGGGGCCGCTGTTGCACAAATGCTCGGTACTGATTTTGAGTGGACCGTGCATAGGGCAGGCGAATACTGCAGCTGTATGCTAGGGGACTTTGCCCTCCGTGTCAATGTATTGGCGATATGATCAAAGTTAAAAGAGGCTGTGACGGGGATCCCTGGTGTTGGTGCTATCGTCTTTCTTCGGAGATTTCACAAGCTTGGCCTGCGCAAATATTGGGGGAAGCATGTCTGATTGACAGTTTGTTGAAAAGTGCAAAGAGGACTCCAAGTTCTCCTCGAGTTGCGGAAGTTATTTTTCGCGACTAAGATGAGCAAGACTAGATGGATGTGAGCCTAAAAGAAAACATAATTAGATGTGTTCGGGACTTTCTCGGGGGCAAAGATGTCTACTTAGCTGTCCAAAGAAGCTATGGCTAGACGGAGACTGGGGTATCAGAAGTAATGAAAAGACAAACTATGAATATTGTTGAGCATCAACAGATAGTATTTGGCGGCCATTCACTGAGTATTAGAGACATATTCCTCGCAAATGCCTGCTCTAATACGTGCATAGCCACGCAGGACTCCGAGGCCAACAAGCTGATAACATAGTTTAAGAAAGAAGATATTCGAGATTCCAAGGATCAAGATTGTGTATTCGTTAATCTAGGATTTCCCCCCTGAAATGCCCGAACTTGGTGTCGCAATCTGTCCATGCTATCTGCCTTTGATGTTCGGGATTCGGTTCCTTTCATACTGCCGTCTTGTTTGGTAATCGAGAGTTGTTCCCCTTCCTTGTTCGATTTGCCTTATGCAAGCTAAAGCGTCACAAGCGTCAGTTCCTCGAACGCACAGGTATGTCGTTGTACAAGAGGGTACATACCGTAGCCTATATGTATCCAAGTCTTGTTGATGTGACGCCTTTGGAAGTGTTCCTCGATCCTTGACTTGAACAAGCGTTTCACGAGGTGAACACTGGTCCAAAGATAAATCAATTCCGCCTGTGATGTACAACCGCTAAGGTTTCGTAGAACGAGGCTCCAAATATCTGGTGGAAACATGATCGGTGTGCTCGGAGAAGCCTAGTGATATTGTAGACATGGCTTTGGTTTTGGGTATTATAATTGAACAATTTGCAGAGGCACGCGAATTGGCCGTTCGAAGGTGTACAAGGAGACTTGGGATGCGAAGAGGGGAAATCTTTGAGTCATGCTGGTAGATTTTCGTTGTTCTTTCCATACAGTTTATTTGCTTCTTCACTTTGCCTCACCCGGAGACTCCGCCAATTAGGAAGCTCCAGTAAATAATTCCTGTCGCAGGTTGAACCGCTGCACCGGTCTGCGATGCAGGCTCCGACGATGCATAAGTGTACATACTAGCACTTGTACATCACAGTTTACAGCCATGTCACTCTGACGGCAGCAGACTTTTAGCGCTGCTGATTCAAAGTCTATACTAGCTGTTCCAAAGCAATTGACGAGGTGGTCCCCAGCTTCGCATAAGGTAAGTGCTGCTGTTCAAAAAGCGAATCCCCTTTTTTTGTCAGCGTTGAAACATGGTCTGCGTCTTTGAGCTCATGGTCCGTCGCTGTGCATGGTGGCATTAGGCGAAGCTCGAAGCCACCTTTCATCCCTCCTGCTCACGGGTTCGTCCTCAGGTACCAACGGCACGCCGATTAGAGATAGGCAATAGGCAGGTCGAAACTCACGAATTTCAAGATGTATACATTCACTCAGCGCTGGCACCCACAGAGCGATCGCGACAATTTGGCCAAACCCCCTCAGAGAGGGTACCACTAACGGCATGTTTCAAGTCGATGGTGAAAATTCTGAACCAATAAATATAGAGGGCAGTGAAGTTAATGCTGTTTTGACTGATCTGTACTTTGGCATGTCTTGATCTTGCTGTGACAAAGCTGCAGATACTAGCATGTCCTCCGCAACATCCTGTCAATCTATCGTATCACATTACCTACCCAGAGGTCAAGCACGTTGCCAACTGAGCCCAAATGGCTTTCGTATACTACTTAACTTTCGTCTCGGCATCTGTATGATCAATCAGTCCACAACCTACCCACCCTACTGTCTTAAACACTCACCGGACATAAATCCCTCAACAATTCCCACCACGCAAAACTCATCTCCAACTTATCATAGTCCCACTCAAACCCCCTCAACAGCACATCCCTCCTCTTCCTCCCCAACTTCACCCCAACAAGCGGCATACTATACGGCAACGTATGCCTCAGCCTCGTCTTCCCGGCCAATCTCTCAGCCCAAGCATACAATAGAGAATGCCGATACGCAAAACATGCATAGAACCATTCGAACAGGTCGTGGGCGAGCATGCGATGCATCCCGGGGTCCGGGATGCCTGAGTTGTTATAGCGGAAGGTTAATTTTGAGGGATTTGTGGTGGGGACGAGGGTGAAGTTGAAGCGTTGGATCTCGGTGCGCCGGGAGCGCTGGAAGAGATTTATGTTTAGGAGGAAGCGGCGGAAGCAGCTGTCGCTGTCGTAGTCAATGAAATCTAGAATCGGGGTTTGATGAGCTCGATACGTCTTATATTGGTTTGAGATATAACGCATTAGCCAGGAAGGGTGTCCCTCAAGGTTCCGATAACTTACCACACTCGATGATCAATTGTATCTGTTTAATCAATGTATTTCGAATGTAGCCTTCCACTTCCTCTTTGAAAAGCTTATTGACCAGGCGTAGCTTTGTCCAAGTGTGAGCTAGAGCCTCCAAGGGTAGGCTGTGTAAGATGAGGATTAAGATCTCATTTGGGAGATGTGGTAAGCGTGCACTTTTGCCCCTAAGCCGTAAAGGGACCCGGGTCTTCATGATGCTGAGATCTCTCTGGTGTAAACTCAATACTTTGAAGTTCTACGAAGATGAAGAGGATGTTTGCTGACATTCAAGAAGGTCACTTTATGGGATGCTGACTCCGCTTCAGCCTTTCTTTTCTAGCGCTAAGGTGTAGTGGGGGTGGCTGTGTCGTGGTGTTAAAGCAGCACGGGCGGTGATTGAATCCCACTAGTGGAGCCAGCGCGCCCAGACAGGCGTAGCGCTCTGATGTCTTGCTTGTCCACACAATTATCTTACTGAAAGCTCTTAGGACAGTGCTCAGGAGCAGCTCGTACCAGGCCCCAAGCTTTCTGAATTGGTTGCCATGAAACATCATACTTCCAAGCTCAAGTTGGAAGATATATGGCTCGAAACCAAGGAGTAAGGAATACTAGGTAAGTTTGGTGGAGGCTTTTTCGGGAGGACTGATATCGCGGAAACTTAAGATATCTCAGCAGCGATTAGGTTTGAATTGAAGCGCTCTACGGCATTATCATAGCTAAGAGCCTGATCTATCACTTTTTTAGCGAGTCTAAGACCTCAAAGTCGATCGTTGTAGAGCTAGAGGTTGTGAAAGTTGAGAGTATCCTCGCCGGAGTACTTTTATATCGCGACATTCGTAGTTATATCCATATAAATGGCAGTCTCAAAATCTCGATTAAGCTTAGCTCCTTATTTTTGATAGATATCTAACGGCGAAGACACCTCGTCGGTAATTAGAATGACCCCTCCGCAATAATTGTACCGACACCATTACTCATTCGAATAACATCAAGCTTTAGGGGGTAACTCATAAGCTTGTTCTCTATTAGACTGTCGCATTTTGTGAAGACATAACAGAAGTTGGTACTTGGGTATCTGTCCCAATCAATCACCTGGAGTAACAAAAAATCGGCATGCCTAGCATCAATTTCCTCAAATCTCCAGCAGCATTACTATGGCTAATTTGTCACCTAATACTCCAGATTATCAAACAGTTAATGTGCCGAATTTCGGGCAATATTGACCATATCCAGAGACTGACACCAAAGTTGGGCGCGGAAGCATGGGGAAGGTGGCACTCGCGAACCCGGCTAGGAGGTGTTCAACGCTTGTACCAGGTATAGGCTGAAGAAGAACATCGTGATAGAGCCTAGCAAGGTCTGGAGTTTTGTGCAGCAAATGAAAGACCCAGTGTATACCAGGATCACTAGCGCTGGCTGATCTGGCCTTGGGTGCAATCTCCCATTTGAAAAGCATCGTATTGACTTTCCTCCCATCCCAACGGCTGCCGGACACCATCCTTCTCTCCAACCCATCGCCGACCCCACACCACAACCAACGCATGAAAGTCAATCTCATTCAGATCCAACGGTCCACGTATGTCACCGGGTGCCAATTCCCCCCTCAAAGTCCAAGCCTTGTCTAGCCTTGCTTGCGACTCCCAAGCGAACGCATCGCCTTGGACAAACATGGAACGACCGAGATTTTAGTATATTCAAGCTCGGTGTGGCTTATACTCTGATGCACTCTCATAAAAGTGTGGCGCTTGGTTGACGAGGATGCTGGAAGCAAATTTAGTGCCTGTCAAGTATCAATGCCATACCGCGTACACAGCAAGCATTGGCCACCTCGACGGTATCTTGCCTCTTCATTGTGGTGATGGGCAGAGTTTGATTCTGGGAGAGCTAACTCGTTGTGAAGAAACAAAAATGCTATTTGTTTAAACACAGAAAAACAGGGTGTGTTAACAGAAGCTTTTATAGAGTAATGATAATTTACTATGGTGTTGTACCAGCATAACACAAGCAGGAGCAAATGCTTGGGGAAAAAACACGGTAATATAATCTTACTTTTCTGAGGGTGGAAGAGGAAGTCATGTTATGAAGAGCCAGGAGAGCACTGTCAAGCAAAGAAATGGAATAAGAGCATCAAGATCACTCTTCCAAGAGATTTCATTGAACGAAGGCAATCAAGAGTGCGATGAATGGGGGTATAAACTACTCGTGACTTCATCAACATCATGTCATCCAATGCTCATTCATTTACTTCCCTTTGTTCCCTCTCTTCCCACCTCTCTTGCTCCGCTCAACGTGAGCCTTCAACACCCTGCCTCTCTCAACCAAGCTTCTCTTATTCTTCTGCTTGCCCTTGCCCAACATCATCAGCATATTCTTCTTCCTCGCCTTCTCCCTATTAGTAGTACTCTTCCCCAGTGCATCCTTCTTCTCTTTCCTCTTCGCATGAGTGCTCTGACGCGCGCTCTCATCGCTCTTGCCAGCTTTGGCTAAGGCGATCTTATCAGCTTTCGTGGACTTCTTGGAAAGAGATGCCAAGCCTTCGATCTCAGTGGCTGTGAGAGGGTCGTCAGCGTGGCGGGCTTGAAGAGCAGCTGCGGCTTGCGCGGCGCGTTTCCGTTGGGAGGCAGGGAGTGCTTGATTGATGCTGGCGGCAAGGCGGAGTTCTTGGAGTTTGGCAAGGTCGGCGGGTGTGAGGATACGAGTGGTTGCTAGAGTTGAGAGCTTCTCTACGATCTCTGCGGCCTTTTCTTCTTCGTTCTCTTTGTCGTCGTCCGTCTTGGTGACTTTGGAATGGAGTTTGGCTTTCTTTGCTTGAGGCTTGTCATCATCCGAATCGCTAATGTCGATCTCCTTGTCACTCTCAACATTGATCCAGCCGCCTGAGTCGTCACTGTCATCAGCTTCGTCGACTTCCCAGTCACCTGGATCTTCCTCTTCATCTTCTTCTGATTCATCGGCGCCTCGTTCGGCAGGTAGACCCTTCTTAAGTCTTAGCTTTTGGCGCTCCTCCTCTTTCCACTTCTCAAGCAGCTCAAGACCCTCGATCTCGCCCACAGCTTCTTCGCCGAAGCGCTGCTCTTTGCGCTGCCCAACCCTTAGGCCCATAGCTGCTTCTTTGCCTCTATCTCGCTTCTTCAGCATATCTGCTCCAACTTCTCTGTACAAGCTCAAAAGACCCTTAGCAGCCATCATGACTCCTTTGTCCTTGCTTTTTCGGTACATAACAAGATCTTGAAGCAAAGTGTCGTTCATAGCTAGAGGTTGCCGCACACATATTTCACGGATCGCGTTCAGTCCTGCTGATGCGACCTCAGATGCTGAAGCTTCAGAGACAAACTCATTTGCGATCTTCTGAATCAAGGGTTCGAGAAAGTCGGGTGGGACAAGGTTGTGAGTTGCCTGGGCTAATGAAGCCATGAACGAAGTGACTGATGGTTGGCGGGGAGTGAGATATTTGATGAAGTAGGAGTAGAGGCTCATGATCGTTAATTTGTGAAGTCCTACTAGCCGAGAAACTAGTTGCAGCACCAAGAGCTTTTGCTCAAGATTGAGCTTCGACCTTGTATTTTGCAGATGCTTCGAGAACAGTGTCTCCGCAAAGCCTTGCGGGTCGTGAAGCAGGTGAAAAGCTGAAAAATTCAACGGATGCGGTTGCTTCTTTCTTCGCTCCTTCTTCTTCACTTTCTCAACTGCGTTGTACATCATTCTAGTTTTTTTCTTATTCTTCTTGTTGATAGCCATCTGATGCTTGATCTTGCCCATATCCACCGCATCTTCGTCACTGCTCTCATCGTCTAGCTCTTCTCTCTCTTTGTCACCACCCAAGAAGAAGCGGACACCGCCTACCATCACCTTCTCATTATCGGCCAAAGCGGCTTCCTTCATGATCTCGACTGCTTTTGACTCCGTCCAGATCTGCCGTTTCCATAGCTCTCTTGTAAGCTTGACAGCCCATATACCCTTCGGAGAGGCTCGGTCAGAGCTGAGTAGATTGTATAAAACAATCTGTATGGTGCGATTCAGGCGGTGGTTAGTAGCATTTGAGTTGGATGTTCGTAGGTCGGAGAGGATCTTTTGGAAGAGAAGCGTTCGTAGTGACTTGCTTAGGGTGGATATGAGGATCGGAAACAAAGTCTGAAGTAATCTGCGCATTCCCTCCAGTCAGCCCCATTCAAGTCTTGGATTCCCGCGTACTAACGTAGAAGAGTCAATGATATCCTTCCTCCTCAACAGTACCAGACTCCCCACTATCTTCTCCCTCAATTCAGGCTCCAGCTCTTCATGATGCGTATTCAGTATATGCATCAAATCCTGCGGGAATTGCGCCGTACACTTGGGGTAGCAGTCCGCGACATGGGAAACGAAGTCTATCAAGTCTCGAAACGAGACGATGCCATCCTTCGTCGCCGAGGAGGGCGCCTGCAGGAAGATCTCTTGCTGATTTTCATACTGGCTGTATTGGCTCCCGAAGTCATCTTTGTAGGATCTGCGTCGCCGTCAGTCCATGCAGCGCATTTATCTAGAACATCTAGAGAGGTCAAGTACTGACATTGGATCTCGTCGAATTTTGTATTGCAGATTCGACCTGAGTGGGGCTATTAGTGGGTTGCGCAAAGGCTGATTTGAAACTGGGGCGTTACAAGTCTGCGTCTACCTTCTCCAAGGCCCCTACCCTCTTCTTGACCATTGTGAGGGAAGCTGAGGGATAAGTTTCTCGATCAGAATCCAGAAAGTTTTCCGTGGATCGAAAGTTTCGGGGCAGGTTTTAGCGAGCGCCGGAAAGTAAAGTACGGTAGTTCTAGAGTGAAGTTTCTGTAATGGGCTTGCTTTTGGAGCCAACCAGGTGACATTCTTTGGACACAGGAAGGCCTTTCATCCTTTCATACTTTCATAAAGCCGCAAGTTGGGAATCTTCCCATCATCTTGAGTAAGTGATCAGCTGGTCAAAGGCCAGCCTGAGCGCCGATGGGTAAACTCTTCTTATACCCCCTAACTGCCCATTCTCTAGATCTCAAGCCCGGAAACAACCGCAGCCCGTAAAGGATACCCAAGAAATTCGTCCTCCGAGCAATAGTCTGGGAAGTTCTGGGGGCCTTTTCAATCGCTCAAATAGCCAACTCTAGGAGAAATCTATAGGCGGCTTCTAGGTATCAGGCCTATAGGATGGGTAGTCAGGAGGTATGAGCAGTTGGGGGGAAACCCATCTACGATTTGCGGGCTCTGTAGTCCGCTCAATTGCCACTCAACTTGACAGCTTACCAAAATCAGCTACCGAACTCGTTGCTCGTATTTTCGGATTAAGAATACAACATCCTTGTTGTAGCGATTATCTACATGACCCATACCCTCTCAAGTCCCTCATTTCACTAAAAAACCCACCCTTCCTAAACGCCCATATACCATACATCCATTTTATGTCATGTCATCCCAGCATTATCCATGTCGCCTTCCCCACCCATCAGTCTCTACCCTCCTGATACTCTTGATCACCTCCACCCCATCCAAGTGCCTGCGACTCAAGTCCTGTCCCCTACCTCTATCCGCAAGCTCAATCTCCATCCGTCTCTCTTCTCGACTTGGCGTACTGCCTCTGGCCCCACTCCTAGGGTGCTCTTCTGCGCGCGCCATATGGTATTCAATGGTTGGCTGACCCTCATCAACCATGCGATATTGATTCTGATTCCTTTCCACTGGGTGCTGAGCATTGAGATTTTGGATTGTAGGCTTTTCGAGGGGATAGCCATTTTGTTGCAGCTGCGGTAGGTTTGGGGTGGGTGCCTGCGGGGTTTCAGGTGTCGTATACCGGGCATTCACGATGTGGTCGTCGTAATTTGGTGGAACATAAGCTGTCGCTGGTAGAGGCTCGAGCCTTGGATCTAAAGAGGCTTCCTCGGCCACTGGATTCATTTGTGTGGCAGCCGACGCAATGGGGTCTTGGCGGCCGTACATCGAGTTGCCTCTGCTCTCGTATGCATGGCGCGCTGCTCTCGGTAGATTTCTCAAGGTGCCTATCGTGCTTCTCCTATCTCCATTGCCCGGCCATTCAAGCTTGAACGTCTGCTGGCTACTTGCTTGATTCGCCTTCTTTGCGTCTTCACGCTGCGAGAGCAGGCGTTGCCACTGCTTTATTTGCGCTTCTGTTTCTGGCACTCCTTCCGATGAGGAACCTCCATCGTATCTGTGCATGGCGTCTCTCGCCCTTACAATATATATCTTTCTGAACGTAAGGAGCACAGCGACTGTGTAAGCAAGTGTCGAGATCACTGAGAGCGCCATTGCCAGGATAGAGGAAATCGTCCATTGCGGCGTCCCGCTGTGCGTCGTGATATTGTAGAGGATGTTGACTAAACCTAGTACACAGGATAATAGGCAGGGTATCAAGAGAATGTCGAGCTGGAAGAGCCAGCTGCGGCAGATGAGGGCGATTGTCGCAGAGAGGATATAACCAAGGACAAGAAGGATGATAGCTGCGATTTCGGAGGCCTTGCTCGATATTGTGATGGAAGTGTCGGACTTGAAGGCAGAAGGGAATATGAGGAAGCTTGAGAGCGTTCAGCTGGGTGTTCGCCGTTAGTCAAATGTGCAGACATACCCTATCATGATCAGAAAAGCAGACAGAGTAGCAGCTGCTCTCCAATACCACCGTGTATGATCTTTATCATTGTATAAATCTATGACCGTTTTCCGCGGTCTCCAATTTGGCAGTGGTGGAGACATTGTACTCCCCACTGCTACTCTTCAGCAGGATGCCTGCCCGGCAAGATAGCTGGCTGGGGACCGTCAACGAGGCAGCGATATCTTGCGCACGGTCATGTAAAAACCTCGTGTAATCAAAGCCAATGAAACGGGGTCAAAATGGCGGGGAGAGTTGAATCGTTCTTCTATGCGCACCACTAAACAGTACGGATCAAGCACAGCAGAGCCTCAAGGCGAATCTCTATCAAATTGCAAGACTTTGCAGATGCGAAAATCGAAGTGAAGGACAAGAGGAGAATATGGGAAAGCCATGGTAGAGCAGAGCGAGAGTTGCCACGGGAGAGGGACTGATACAGTCAGCAGGATAACGCCTGGTTCTTGGTGGGATGCAGCTGAGATGGCTTGGATAGAGGGCTGCGGCGGCGCGAGGACAAAGCGACTGCGCCTATTGGCCACGACACCATCTCCGCTATAGCAGAAATCCTCTCACACCGCAGTCAGAAGGCTGTGAGATAGGTAAATTGCCTGGTTTCTTTCTCAGAACAGCAAGGCGACAGTGCTCCATGCTTAGCGGCGGCATGTTGGGATCACCGTCTGTCTCCAGTCTTCATTGCTCATTTGGTTTTGCTGCGTTGTGCGAGTGGCCATGGAGAGGGGCTGATGACAGTAACATTCCATCGACCCCCATCATGAGTTTCGGCTACAGCGTCGATGATTCATCACGGTGGGAGTGCTGGCTTGGGAGGTAGGATGAGCGGAGTGATGTTTGTTGATCGTGCGATAGAATAGCTCTACTTAAGATGCAGAGACTCGGTGGATGGATTCAAGAGCATTTCAAGAGACGTAAGAGGACTGCACATAGTGCTCGAAGCCATCAAAGAGCATTGGGGACAGAACCCCTTCACAACAGATCAAAAACAAAATCTCAAGATCCTACCCGACGGGTGTGTTGAAAGCCTACATGAACTGAAGAACGCGTTGAAAGATCACCAAAGCTTAGGGATGTTCAAGAAACGCTTGAAAGACCGTTGGACCTGGGCTGCCAAGAATTTTGCTCCTCTTGGGAACGATCTTCTCTCATTGCTCTACACCTGTCGATTTTCCATAATACCGTGACGTGAGTTTTACGGATCATCTCGTCATTCAAGCAGAGACCCTCGTCTTGTCATTGTATGTCATTTGAACCTCGCTTACAGTGGCCTAATGCCCAATGATATAGTGCCTCTGATCACTCGAAAGTCTTAAGATCCGTTCATGTCCTGCTCCAAGGTTTTCAAAAAGGAAGGAGAGAAGCTCCAGCCTTCTCACAAGCGTTCATTATGGAAATACGCAATGATGACAGGATTACTTGGCAACGTATCAATAGGGACCTTATAGATACAGGAGCCGAAGTTGTGTCTGCGACTTCCCAACATGGTTTTATCAACGTACACCGTGTTGATTGGGGAAGGAGAAGGAGAAGACGTTGATGATGAAGATGACGATACTGCTGATGGCGATTATAATGGTGACAATGTTTGAGGCAATGGGCAACTTTCCAATTGCTATCAACTCTTCGTCGTCGCCTAGAAAGTTCGTAATAAATCTCGAATATGAATTCGAGATTGCTGTTTGTGTTTACATCCCTTGCACCAGATTAGCATCCAGTACTTATTTTTCCTAAATGTTGGGGAAATCACGCTGTGAACCATTTGTTCATACCATAATTAGCACCACCAATAAGGGATGTCACACTTTTTGTCTGATGCACTGTTCTGCCATCCAGTATTAGCCGAACGAACATGCGTTTCTTTAGCCTCCATCTATTTCACACTCCGCCCTCCTAATCGATATTTGTTACACTACAAGTTCTAATACTAAATCTTGAAGGTTCGGATGATATCCTCTCGCGTGCCAACGGAGAACGGACACCTGCCAGACTTGGGGTATGATGTCTGTGAAATCTGCCCATGTAAGGTGTCGGTAGCATTTGTAAGGGGGAGAGTTTCTTTTGGTTGTTGCCAGCCAGTTCCCCTTATCATCATGAGTACTATCATCGTTAGTAGCATTAGTATCATTATTATTATCATGGTCATTGATGATCAGATGTTCAAGAATGGTGGGAAATCATTCGCATCAAAGATCACAATAGCAATGGTTAGACATGCGTGTAACAAAACTCGGCAATTTTATCAATTTATGATCATAAATCAGGAGTTGAAAGGGACATCCGAATCCTCGGAAGCACTGTTACACTTGTCTATGTATGCGGTATAGCATGATATGAGGTGACTTGGGTGTGGGCAACCACCAGCAGCTTAGGTCTCGTGGGCTATACAACCTCGAAGCACCTATTAGAGTCATCCCTCAGCGATCAGCCCTCTCCAGAGCCATATACACAAACACTCATAACTGTACCAACACTGACCCCACGACATCTCTTGCCTACCCTCTCTCACCACAAATCCAACAAAATTAGACTCGCTAAACCACCTCTCTCCCACCCTTTCCCTCCACCAGGTTCGCTTCGCCATCCTTTGCCAACTTCCTTCCGATGAGTTGCTACCCTTCCAAACCGGCCAAAATCCACTACCTGCTTCAAGCACAGATTTCCCGCCCACGAGACTCCATTCACTCTCACTAGCACCAACAACATCGTAGCCTCCCTCAAAACCCGACTTGAAGACCGGGAAGCGAGAGTCTCGTTCAGGAGCCTACGAAGAAATGCTGCGCAGCTTAATCGCGTTACGAGCCTCCAATTACTTCCAATTTCTCACAACTGATAATGCGTCCGCAAATTTTGAATGAGCGTACCTATTCATCCAGCAGCCACAAAGCCAAAATAGCCTTTCCCAGAGCCCACAAATCTCCTATCTATCCTTCTCTGGTGCAAACCCAAGAATATATAACTCCCCGGATCCGACGCCTCCATCCTCATATGAAAAGCCGAGGTACTATTCCCAGGGATGTAGAAAGAAAAGAACCCTTGACCAGCTCGCACCGCTTATTCTCCAAAATCAAGGCACAGACAGGTATTCTAGAACACGCATCCTGACACGAGGATTGCACTCGTGGACACGGCACCAAGGCCCAGTCATCGTTCCTAGATATCGTGAATATCGAAAGCCACGTTCTTACCCACCTCATACACCAAAGCATTACAGCCCCACATCTCGATATCAGAGAGCTGTGAACTTTGCCAAGAACTGGGAGACCTCGAGTAGCGCCCTGGCAGAGTCGTGATATGGCTGCTAACAGGTGACCTATTCCCAGCTTCTGCAGAAATGGCTCGGCGTCGTTTGCGAAGATAGGGTCAATCAGCAAAGCTTGTATGGCTGAGATAGATATCAATGTCCTGAACATGTGTATTTGAGCAGAGGATCTTCTCTTGGAAAGGAACTTCATCGAGTAGGATATAGAAACGCTATATAGGGTATTCGCAGGAAGGCCATCAAGGCCGGCAATGCATCGCTCAAACGCAGCAAACGCACAGCGTACCAGCGCTGCCATTCTTTCAAAATGCACCCTGATAGATACTCGGGTACCCAAGAATGAATTAAGCCCACAGCCAGAACCCCAAGATTATACCCATCACCGCGACTAAGGTCGTAGGCATACTCGACTTCGTCCCTCTAGCATTCACTCTCTGTAGCGTGATGTTCTGCGTGTCTGCAAGCATCTCTGTCGTTACAGAACCCGTCTGAGCGAGCTGATCTAGCTGCTTCGAGTACACCTTGAGGATATTCGAGGAGCGACCGGTTGGACAGAATGTTACCTCAAAGCCACCGCCAGAAGGGATGATGAAGGTGGATGTTTGATCATCAAAGGCTGAGCATCCTGTTAGTAATGGTATAGAAGTGATCAGACAAAATTGCACTGACCAAAGCTGTAGGCATCAGGACAGACTTTTTTTGCCTCCTTACTGTACAGACTGGGCTTGCAGACGTTTGGGCTGTTGTAAGAGCCGATGCAGCAATCAGAAGGGTGGTTATACTTCGCACAGGCAGAATAGCATGGCTGGAAGGTTGGACGCTGGATCTTATCATCAGGGTACGGGTAAACGCCATCACCAGGTTTTGACGGAGGATTCTGTTGCAGATCCCATGGACACCAAGTCTCGACGTCCGACATGGTCTGGGTCTGTTCAAGCGGAATTGGGTATGACGAATTCGTGCCAACAGCTAGACCAGTTGCGTCTGATGTAGAGCCTTCAGCAGCCAACAGAGCAGCAGTGCCTATGCAGATGGGGTTGGTCAGGTTTGGGGGTATGTCGGTCAATTTTGAGTTGCCGGACTCGGGGTAGAGCGACACAATACCCAGTGGGATATTATAACCATCAACGAGGGAGATGTCATAGAACGTCTGACCACTCGAAGTTGCAAGAGTAAACTCGGCTAGTGTCACTGGTGTTTGGCCCTACCCAAATTAGCGATCGCCCTCGTCATCACGGCGTGGCGACGACGCATACCCCAGCCGTACAATCAATAATTCCACCACAATCTCCAGTCCCACAAGCTATACCATAACCAGTCACTCCCTGATAGCCCGGTGGACCAGTCCCAGCAGCGTTGAAGCTGCAATTGGTCCTTCCCCAAACACGACCTTGCCAGTCTGCTCCGACTGTCATGTTTTTGGACTGGCCTGTCTGGAGCTCGAAACCTCCGCTTGACGGTGCAGTTCCTGCTTGAGTTGCTATCGCCGGGTATATAGTGTCTTCGCATGAATTCTTGACCACCAAGGGGACGGTCTGGTCGCGCTGAAGGACATAGGCTAATGGGGCGCGCTTCATGTGGTGGAGGGCATCTGCGGTTGTGGCAAGGTATAGTAGGAGGATCGAGGGTAAGGAGGGGCTTCTCAGACTTCGCGCTGAGATATGCGTTCGTGGGCTCAGAGATAGAGCCATTGTGGTTGGTCGTAGGAGGGCGACTTTCCTATGGTGAGTTACTGCACTGCAGAGGGTCGGGGCGCTAAACAATTCTATAATCTATCCAAGAATTAATTGAGCCTTCGCAAAGGACGAGACCGTCGTCGTCGCGAGTCGACGGTGAGGTGAGCTCAGCGCCTAGAGACGACCAGCGTCCTCAACGGCTTGTGTGTAACGATGCCAGACATGCTGGGATGTGGAATACACGATGATGATCAGCAGCAGAGGAGAAGAATGAATGTAGGCCAATCAATGCAAAAGACGTTGTGGTTGCAGGCAGAGAAAGCAGATCGACCCGCGCGATGCCGGCCAAAATCTCAAGATTCAGGGTCCTTCCTGCCAAGGCTTGGTTGGCAAGCCTCAGGTTTTTGGCAGCTGCCACCATCACGTTTTCCTCATCACCGTTCGAGAGTTGACGGCTTATTGTTCTTATCGTGAATAAGTACACGTAGTGCGTCGAAGAATGAGATTCTATCTGTACGGCAGTAAGCTACCTGGGATTCAGCCAGAGCGCTGCACTTATCGGTAATCCATTCGGCGACCGACGATGGAAGAGTCCAAAAAACCGGTCTTTCTCATCATTCCCTCGTTCGTTACTCTCGTTCAACTGCTCTTGTTGGTACTGTACTCTCTTCACTTTTTATCGACGAAATACTTATGCCTCATGGATGCAGCAGCGCTCGACTGGCGCCGGATCCAGTGCACCATCACCGCACACTGCAATCCTGTAGCGATATATCGGTAGACGACAGGCAAGTTCATGGACTTGTATCACTGCATCTCTTTTGTCATCAGTGATTGGTTTCGTGAAGCTATTCTGCGGTCGGATCCCTTTTCTTGGCGGTCGCATATAAAGCCCGCACATGAAGCCTGTCCACTGGAAGAAAATACACGTGCGATGCAATCACTTGTTCAAGAATGGTGAATTAGATATTCAGAAATCACAAGGCTCTTGCATTAGGTGGTATATTATAAGTGCAGAGCAAGCGACCCCCGAGGGAAATGCTGAACGTATTTACATGCTTGGAAGACGAGCTACCTCGAGGCGAGCCACGTGATATTATTCCAATTTTCTTTGATAATCAACCTCCAATCGACACCACTAAGATGCAACACGGTACAGACTCCCCATACACTCCGACTTCCCTTCGACCCCGATCTCGTTCTCTTACAGCACAAAAGCCACAGCAGCGAGAGCGACCACACCAGCGACGGACCCGCCGAGCTGGTTGGCGGCGCCCTTGAAGGAAGCAGGAGAGGGAGATCCCATGTTGACGGTTGGGCTGGTTCCGTTCGTGCCGATGCTGCTAACGATCAAGGATGGGCAGGGAGTGGCTTCTGACATCGATGGCGCGGTGCGAGTAATCATCTTGTCCGGTGCTGCCGAAGGGCAGGATGTTCCGCAGGGTGCGGTGACGGTAGACTGCGGAAGTCAGCATCTGTTTATGTACAAGTGTATGCGAGTCCACATTTGGGGTAAGAAAGGGCTATTCACCTGGGCGTTCGCGCCAACAGCCACGAGGGCAAGAGCTGCGATGAAGAACTTCATGTTTTCGAGTTGGGTATCCTAAAGAGTAAAAGATGGACTGGTAAGTGGTGTGGAAAGAGTGTAGGTTGACTCGGTGAGTGAAAGATTGATTTGGTACTCAGGACTCTGTCGGCGTTGAAAAGATGGGAAAGGAAGAGGGAAGAGGGAAGAGGGAAGAGGGAAGAGGGCAAGGGAAACAGAATGCATGCAGGTACGGCGCACTCCAGTTTCAACCTAACAAAGCCCTAAGGACCCCTGCCCTAGTAGCGCAGCTTCCGGGCTCCGGAGAATGGAAAACAAGAGCAGGTTAGCGCCATTGGGAGAAAGACCAGGCCCAAAAGTGAGGTCACAGCAAATTGCGTGACACAGAAAAAGGTTAGAGAGAGATGAGATCAACAAGGAAATTGCTGCAACCAGGCGCGGGAAAACTGGACCCCTCCGCCCAATTCGGCATGGTGGGGAGGGATTGGCTTGTAACCGCGCCTCAGAGTGTCCTCAAGGAGTTTAGCGATATGCACGGAAGCTGATTTGCCCGCAAAGCTACTGCAACAGACTCTGGGGTAGCTTCTTAGCGCGACGGTGAGCTGGACCGAAGAGGGAAAGATCTTTTACCATGCGCGCTATTCATTCTTGACTATTGGGTGCAATTTTACTTCCCTGCATACCTGTTGGCCCTTTGTCGCGACGTCAACAAGCTTGGCCATCATGTGCTTGGTTCGAGTTTGCTAGTCTCCTTCGGTTGCCCTACTTTCCGTTGACCTGAAGCTAAGGTACTTTAGTTCAGATCGTCCATTTCCCTCATCTTTTGTTCCCAAAACTCCCCTCTTCTTTCCTACCTTTCCTCTTTACCTTCTTATCACATCAATCAATAACAGCTTCATTCTCTCTACACGCTCCTTGCTGTTTCAATTATTTTATACTATACAATAACTTGATCGTTTAATCAGAAGCTATGAAGGGCACTTTCGCTGTTGCAGCTCTCGCTGCTGGTGCCATGGCTGCACCAACCATGAGCAAGTAAGTTCGGACGAGAAGACCATACTCAAAAAAGTGCGACCGTCTAACAATTCCTCAGCCTGAAGCTCATCCGTCAGGCAGCGCCAGCCGTCACGGACGCTGACATCCTCAACTACGCCTTGACACTGGAGCACCTCGAGAACACCTTCTACCAGGAAGCCCTCAAGAACTTCACCAAGGCCGACTTTGCCAGCGCTGGCTTCGACGCAACCTTTTACGCCGACCTGCAGACAGTTTCCGCGGACGAGAAGACCCACGTCGCCTTCTTGACTGCCGGTCTCACCAAGGCTGGCGCAACCCCTGTGGCCGCCTGCAAATACAACTTCGGTGTCACTGACGTCAAGAGCTTCGTTATGACTTCCTCCATCCTCGAGGGTGTTGGTGTCAGCGCCTACTTGGGTGCCGCAGCCGATATCATGAGCGCTGACTACTTGACCGCCGCCGGCTCGATCCTGACTGTTGAGTCCCGCCACTCTGCATACATCCGTGCCTCCCTCGGCGAGAGCCCATTCCCATCGCCATTCGATGTGCCCCTGTCTCTCAATGAGGTGTACACTCTGGCATCTGCCTTTATCGTGTCTTGCCCATCCAGCAACCCAACTCTCCCAGTCAAGGTAAGCTTTCCCAAGCTTCCGCGCCAAGATATGCTCCAGATTAACTTTCACGTAATCTTACTTACAATTCGTCATAGGCTTTCCCAGCGCTCATCTCTGCCCCAACCAACGGTAATATCACCGCCGGCAAGGAGATCACCCTTTTGACCCCTGGCTCAATCATTACCCCCGCCGTCTCTGGCTCCCAAATCTACGGTGCTTTCATCACTGTCACCGGCCCAGTCTTCGCCCCGGCCACCGCTGTTGACGGAGGTTTCACCCTCACTGTGCCAATGGCACCAAATGGCAGTGCCCCTATCAGCGGCCAGACCTACGTCGTCCTGACTGGTTGCAACACCACCGTCTCTGACGAGACTGTCGCTGCCGGCCCTGCCGTGTTTGAGGTCGGCCCGTTGTAAAGAACCCTTTTTGGATATTGAAATGACAGGGTGAGGACGAGGAGACGAAAAGCGGAGAGTCATTGGAATAGCGTTTTAAGGAGGCTACTGTAAATAGTGTACTTGGAGATGCGAGTCGTATGGTCGCATTATTTACAGACTAATTCTAATAATTCAAACAATCACTGTTATCTTTGTCTACTTCCGTGACAGTTGATGACTATTCTGGCTTTCACTTCACGTCGTCGTCGCCATCATCACACCAGCACAACAACAATCATAACAACACGCCCTGGAAATGTGGAATTACCAACTCGCGTCTAGTTCCTTTAATTTCCTTTGGAGCTAAGAATGTCTCAAACAATTGCCCTTTTTGGCCACCGCGCTAAACTTCACACATACGCTATTGCATTTGAATTCCGCCCCTTTCCTAAGTTTGACATCCCAGAAATTATCGCAAATTACACATTGAAAGGCGCCGAGATTCAAGCGCGTATGACCAATGAGAACGCTGGGATTCTGAGCGCGAATCTTAAAGGACATGAACTGTTGCCTGATTCTCTGCCGAGATCGGGAGTCTGTTTCGTCTGGTGGGGTGAGGGTTGTGGATAGCGATGGTAGAAAAAGGAATGATATTCTTTACCTTTGTACCTCCGAGATAATGCAAGCTTTGCTGCCGTCGTATGATCCTAGCTGCTGCTATTATGTAGAATTACAGAATCCACTTCGACTATTCGCGATTTCTTTACTACAACTTTCTCTTCGACGCCATCACATTGTCCAAACCGAAGCACTCCATCAATAATCCCATTTTGACACCCTCTACTACTCCAGCCCTTCCCACGCAATTCCTTCATTTACTCCTCAAAAACCCCAGGCGTCAAATACCCATCATCGTTCATTTCCACATCCCCATTCTCAAAAAGCGGCTGCCTCTCAAACAGGCAAGAAAATGACACAGAACCTCCACTGCTCTACCGTTACCTCTCCCTCACTTCCCACCACCAAGCACGTTATCCACATCATTCTGATACTGCCCCAGCGCCCAACCACAAAGCTCTTCACTCGGATCCGCTTCTCTATGTAAAAAGCGTCGCTGCCTCGTTCCCAAATACGTCCTCCACACTCTCTACTATCTCTCAGCACCTTTCTGCTGCACTCATACACCTACATCGCCAAGCCCACTTTGCTTCGCCATAAAAACCAATCGGGCGACGTGAAAGACGGGGTGATCATTCGGTACCTCAAGCGGTTGTATTCGTGAGCTCCGAGCCCCCTATGGTAGGCTATCTACGCCTCTAAAATTCCCAATGGGGCTCGTCTGGCGAGGATGAGAGATCATAGTGTTCATGTTGGTTCGAAAATCATGTCCGTGTCCACGTCGGTAAAGTTTTGTTCCATGCCCTAACTCTTTTGCGTCATATCGTTACGAGTGGTCTGCGCCAGTCGTTGGTGTGAAGTTACCTGAATAGCACCAATTTTTTATGCAGAAAGGTTTGGCTGACCGTCTGTGAGGAAAACGTCGCTTCAATCGTGTTTGGGAGGGTGCGGTCACGGGCTGGATTGCGTTGGAAGGGTGTGCGGCGTGGGAAGGGTATCGAGTTCGCAGTGATGAAAATGGTGGAGTCGATGTTTGTGGGATAGTTTACCCAGATGAAAATTGGCTTGTTGGTGTTGGCGGGGTAGAGGATGGCTTTTTTGTGGAATGGGCTTCAAGATTCGTGAGTAACATTGTCTTTGTATTGAGCGCAGAGAAGACGATAGGATGGCCAGTCGGGTGGCAGGCATTCGGTGCTGCAGTACTTGGTTGGACGACACATTCTGCACATTTGGGCCGTGGAGTATTGCAGCTCGTGCGAGACGATGCCATGTTGAGGTCAATGGGTAAGACCTCGAGAACAAAGTACGGGAAGGGACATACCTATGATGATGATGTCGTATCAAATGAAAACATTTAAAACGATCAATCGGCTTCTGACAGGAAGTGATACGATACTGTGCTGGCATGTAGGCTCCCTCTACAACTACGGCCACCTGCATGTCCGACCCAATTGATAATTGGGTAGGCTTCACATTGACACATTGTTTCCGACATTACAGGCAAGGCCATTGAGTAAGAGATATCATTGAAGTGGGTGCTCCTGAATCAGGGCAGGAGCCACATTTACATAAAAGCGGATTCAAGAGAATGAAGAGCGAGGGAGTGATGGGGTCTATGACTCCGGCGATGTCTGGGAACCTGTCGCTGAATGACAGGAGAAGGACTTGGGTTATTATACTAGCTGGGTTGGTGATGGTCTAGGTAATTGGGTATGAGGATTAGAGCGTGTGGTAACAAATTGATTAACAAAGCTCTCGCATGCAAGCAGTCCGGGGCGATCAAACATGGTACATGTGCTTCAAAGTCATTCCTAAAAGCGAGTAGAGTTTGCCGATGTGCATCAGCAATGCCCTGTGAGAAGATGCTGCAGGATATCCAGCATAGCAAGTCTCCTCCAACCCCCATCCTGCCACCGTCTAAACATAATCATCGTCCCCTCCTTCCCTCTCATCCTCCTCATCTCCATCAGACTCATTCTCAGTAGCAACAGTCCCCGAATCCACCACTGGAGCATAGACTTCCACCCGCTCTACCTTACCGATGTAATCACGGTTGAGACAGCCATCCAAGCAGTACTTCTTGAGGGCATCTTCACCCAGCACGCTCACCAACTCCTTGATGCTGCAAAGGGACTGTGATATGAACTTCAGGCAAGAGCGTTGGTAATTTGACCAATCCTTAGCAATTTTGGAGGGTCCAATCTCTGTGCGCGAAGTTAGCGCCTATGAGACAAGTGGCAGAGAGTAGAGATATGAGGCAGGCACATACTTGCAGTGATGAGGATTAGGACAATTCCGCTCCCTCCAAAGCAGTCTACTATCTGTTGCCATCGTCTCCCAGCCTTGTCTTCCTCGTCATAAGAATCCTCAATCTTTTTCCGTTCTTGCTCTGACACTGGCCCAGCTTTCTTTGTGGCTAACCGGTGGATTACGATTTTGCGAGGTTCCACGTAACTTCCGTCGCTCCTCAATTCATCGACGTTCGGAATTTGCTTCTTGACCAGTGCGTGAAGCTTCATTTGACCATGAGCTCGATGAATAGAGGCGTCCCACGTGATGGTTTTGATGCTGTGAAGAGCGTCGAAGATGTCGCCTGGGTCAGACGTTTCCCACGTGGATGGCATTTCGGTCGCTTCAGTCTTGCTGCCACGCACCACAAGCCTGTCGTTCAAGAACCTGCTGAGCGTAACCTTGACCATATCGGTGTCCAGCTTTTCGCATTCCTGGAGGAGTTCGTCGATTTGTAGTTCTTTACTTTTCTTATATCTGCGGTTGGTTTCGAATTCTATCGTGAGGCAATGATCTGTGATGGGTTTAATGACATTCGCCAGCTTCATGGTGATGCCGCTTTCTGTCTCGTATCTCTTCCTTGCCATAGACTCCAATCTAGTCTCGTTGACTGCCTTCTCGGCCCGATAATCGATTGTGCGAGCAGCTTCCGTACTTGCGTGGGAGATGTTAGAGTCTTCCAACCGTCCCTTGCGTATGTCTGACGCGCTATCGACATCTTTGATGGCCAGGGTATCACAGGCTGATGCTGGACTAGTGGCGGTCCTTGGTGCTACAGATTGCTCGACGAAAACGCTTTCGCGCTCAGGAGAGGGTTCATTTCGAGTCGAAACATCGTCAGTCTTCTCTGCCTGGCAGGCTGATTCGCCCAAAGTAGGTTCCGGAGACAATGAGGAATACGCGCTCAGTATAGGAAACGGTACCTCTTCGTCGGAATCGTGCTCGTCATCTTGCATGGGGATATCGCTATCCTGCACAGACTCTATGCGCATAGAGTGGTCCGTAGCCGATCGAGACCCACTGTATGGACGTGGATGGTTAGCCTCAGTCCTAGGCGACGGCTTCGAAGCACTGAAGAACTGCTTTAAGAATCAGCAAACGGCATTGTCTCTGGCTCAGCATTGGTCAGGCCGACTTACCTTTACAGTGGCCGATGGGCCAAAAGGCTGCTCTAACTGAGGTATTTTCTCTGGCATATGCGAAAATTTGGGTCGTTTGGCTGGCTTTATCACGTCCTGAAACGCTTGGGATTTCTTCCTCGCCCTTGCTTCCTCCGCCAAGCGCTCTGTTTCAGCAACACAATTACCCGTGGCCTTTCTTAGTATGGAAGCCATATCCTTGGGAAACATAACCGCAAGAAGTGGAAGCAATTCTTTGAGCTCTGAGCTCTTTGCAATCGTACCTAGGTTCCTTATGTCGGGCGAAGGATGTCGACAGAGTTCAAGGGATTGGCCCATGAAGAATATTGTCTTCGTGCAGATAGTAGCCATTATGAAAAAGTGGCAGTTAACAAGATGCGTAATACAAGTGAGCCAAGACTGAGAAAAGATGCAATCAAAAGCTCAATCTGCGTCTTGATTTTGAGAAGGCACAAGCTTGGGTGATGTGAGGAAATGATTGATCAAACTAAAATTGCAAAGTACCTTATTAAGTTGATCACTTGAGAAGATCAGGTGACATGAGCAGGTGGAGGGAGATCTCAAAGACAGAGGCGTGGTCGCTCACTCGAGAGGTAAAGCAGTGATGGCTGAAGCTAAAGGGCCATGATGGATGATAGCTGTATCATGAGTTTTTGAAGAAAAAAAAGGATTGATGCCCAATGCTAATAGTAGTAGGATGAAGAGGTGTAAGAACGAGGAAGAAGAAGAAGGAAGGACCGTCGACTTTATAGAATGCAAACCACGCTAGTCGCTAGCTTCTTGACAAAGTGAAGGAAGTTGCGCCGCGAGAAAAAGTGATGGAAGGTGCTCTCGAACCTAAAGTGAAGATCACAATGAATCAGTGACGGCTGTCTCGAGTGATCGAGAAAATCGCATACTAACACTGCGCTCAGAAGTTGCCCACCTCCGCTCTCGCGAGACACAAAACTACCATCTCTCAGGTAGGTAACCCTCAAGAAGGACTGTTCCTGGCACTGCCTAAAGTACCTTTGCAGGTGATCTTGGTATTCTACCCTCCAGCTCATACATTATCAGTTCCGACTCATTTCCAGTCGCATAAAATCTCAATCATCTTACCATCCAAAAATCCTCCTTCCAACGCCAGATCAACTTCAACAGCACAATCCGATCTTGACCATCCCGCCCTTCCAGCAACCTTTCCACTCTGCTTGAAACACTCATGCACAATGTTGGCTCACCCTTCAGTTGCCACGTTTCCAGCGCTGCCTCGACTACGTTCGTACTCAAAACTAGCCACCTTACCATCCCCCCAACACATGCCCCCCACTAGCACATGATCCTAAACGAGCACATGATCTTGGGCAACTTCCCTTCAGCTGCCATAGTTATACCACAGCTTCAGTTATAATTGCCCCTCTCCGTCAGCAATTCACCCTGCCATCTGACAGGAAGTTAGTGTTAGTGGGCTTCTACTCGTGTTGCCTTTCCCCCAAGCTGTGACACTTCTCATGTGCGCATTCGAACAACATCTTAGGCACTTTATTTTTGTAGCTGACGTTCTTCGGACGCTGAATTGATTGAATTTGCATAGGATATTGGGCATCTTTCCCTTTTAGCTGGCGGTTTCTAGCGTTGATTCAGTTGCATTTGCAGAAGATTATGGATAACGTACTCTTCGAGCTGACAGCTGCATTTTGTAAAGACGAATATAAATATTTAGCGCTGTGCAGCAACGGAAACCCGGAGAGAACAGCATGGACAGGATGTAATAAATATTTCACTCATGCTAAATTCTATTCAACAAGCATCATGAAATCATCATACCTGTCTGCCCCCATCATAGTCTCAATACCCTATGCACGTCGACGCCGGATTTTGCGACATTAGGAGCCGACATAAGGAAGAAGTTTTGTAAGAGAATGAGGGTATTTATATCTGTCCAGAGGCCCCACCTCTTGATCATTGTTCGTCGGGCTTGTCTTGCCTTGACGTTCTTCGTTGACCCTGCTCGTAGCTTCGTCTCCTTCCTCCCCACAATCGAGGAATTGCGGATATAATACGTTTACCTGAATCTTGCAGTGCAGCGGCCCATGACTTCGCCTTGGCAGACGAGCTCCGCGTTGAATTCGCTGCCGTCGAGGGCGAGGAGGATGTCGAAGTAGACGCCTGTAATTCAATTGTTATTAGTCCGCTCGATGCAAGTGGAAGGGCAGTACTGTGGGCACGGATGACTGACGGTAGAATGTTCCTTGTGGTGTGTCCATTCGCTCAAAGTCCTTCTCTAGATTCTTTCGCGACAGATCCGATGTAAGAGTCACGACTTCCTTGATGCCTGTGTGATGAATGGTCAGTCTACTGCATCTCACCCGCCAGACAGGAACAGGTTATGGCTTACGAGGATCCTTGGTATACTCAGGACAAACATCCTCATCACAAGCATACAAAATATCCTCATACATCAACGTCGCTCCGGGCGCCACCTGCCTAAAGAAAGACACCTTCACCGGCTCCCCAATCTTGACCCTCTGTCCCTTCTGCACGAAAATCTGCCTCGTGTATTTGCATCGGTCTTTACCATCCAAACTGGGCACGCGGTACTGTTCTGGATGATGGCCTTCTTTGAAAGGCTGCAGGGTTGCCATCAAGTAGTGACGACGAGCTACACGCGATGTGATGACGCGCTCGGTAATACCGGCTGTGACGGCGCCCTTGACGATGGCAGCGACAGAGTCCATGGGACGAACGACTTTGGCTTGGAATTGAGGAGGGACATGGAGTTTAATTTGTTGGAAGAGGTATTCGGAGGCACCGAAGCCGCCGACGACAAGGACGTTCTGGAATTTGTGTTAGTAAAGAGGACGGGTACATCACGATAGGAAGGGGTGAATTACTTGTAGGATTCTATTCTGTGCTTGGATGGCGATGATCTGATTGCGCACGAGCTCAAGGATGCGGTTAACGACCGGCTCGAAGCATTGCAGAATCTCCTCGTTCGTGAAAGTCATGTAGCCTTCCTCGATACCAGCTTCAGGAAACTCGGCTTCGATGCCAACGTCAACAGCCCATTTCTGGCCATTATTTCGGAAATCCGCCTTTATCCTGTTCTCAAAGTCCATAATACACTTTGCGTAAACCTTGCCAGCAGTCTTTGACCCATCTGGTAGCTTCATCTTGCGAATCTTTGCCCGAAGGATGTTGCTGAAGTTTCTGTTCAAGGCTGTTGAACCGCATGAATCTCCTGATCCAGCTGTGCATTCGGCAACCGTAAATGGTGTCTCTTCTTCAACCTCGTAGGCGATCAAGTCGACGGTCCCCCCTCCGCAGTCGACAATGAGGACAGCGTCTCGAATCTTGAGATTGAGTAAACCAGTCTTCGAACAGAACATCGCGGCGGCTTCGGGCTCCGTAATCAAAGTCAGCCTGTTGTCGTTCTCGTCTCGTAGAAATCCTGCTTGTATTGCCGCAGCGCGAGTCGCAGCCTTGCCGGCATCATTCCAGATAGCGGGTACCGTCAGGAAGTATCGGATGTTGCGCTCTTCTCGGTTGAAGACTTCACCCAAAGTTTTTTGTAATTGATTACGCATGGCCTGCCGTAGTTTGAAGAGGTAATCTGCTGCAACGTCGATTTCTGACTTTCCGGGTGGAAGAGGAGGAAGGTTTATGGGGTCGATGTATGTGTTTCCGGAAAGCATGAGTTGTAATTTGAACCATTCCACTTTTTGCACACCTGGTTTTGGGTATCCTGTTGGGGCGAGAGCGTCTGCAATGTCTGGTCCCCATCCGACGACTTTTTGGTATTGGTCGTAGTACAGCACCGTGGGTATCTGTGAACGTCAGCACTAGCCTTGTGATCGCTGTAGAAACTTAATTCTGCCTTTTGCTTCGTCTGGTTTCCTGCACCAGGCCATTCTGTGATAATGTCCTCTTTCGCCTCGGTATTAGTCGCAAAGGCAAAGGCTACGCCTGAGAAGGTAGTTCCCTAAGACTGTCAGTACGAGATGTAGATAACTTTTCTATATAGATGCTTACGAAATCGATGCCAACAATCAGTTGCGCTTTACTTCTCCCCGCACCTTCGACCTCGACTGCCTGGCCTCGACCACCGTACTGTCCTAGTGTTGGTTGAGGCGCACCCATGCTCTGGCCTTGTCCATATCCACCTCCATACCCAGGTGGTTGCGCAGTCCCTCCCAGCGCTGGATGGCCTTGCGGGTATGCTCCTGTGCTGATAGGCGGTGGATGATGGGCTAATTGTTGCTGGCCCGGCGGCATAGGACTTGTAGCTCTTGGAGCATTAGGATTGTATGTGTAGCTTGGCGGGCGACCAAGGCCGCCTGGATTATTCATTTGCGGAGGATTATTGTTGATTGGGAGGCTTGTGGTCGAAGAGGTGCTACCAGGCGGTGTATGAGACCCAACGCCGTTGGCAGTGGAGACTGAGGGAGCGAGAGAGGTGGTGCTAGGCTGTGGGGTGGGGCCTTGTCTGCTGGGATTGCGCTTCGAACCAAAGCCTCCGAAACCTTTGAATCGTGAATTCATCAAGTCCATTCAAGGAGGGGAGGGAATATAAGGATAAGCAGGGTGGTGCGTAAGATGAGGCAAGAAGGACGACAAAGAAAGGATTGGCGCTGCGTAAGACGAGACAGGACTGTGTCCGGCTGAGAGGTGGGGATGGCTAATGGCTAGGAGCAGGGAGGCTAGGTGCTAATGGCGGTTGCGTTCTTTAAGGTAGGGAGGAAGGACTAGAAGCCCGAGAAGCCAGGACTAATCTGCCCTATCCGTCAAACGAGGACCCGGGAGGACTAGGGCCCAGGCGGTGCACCGTTATGATAGCAACCTTCAGAGGGCGGAGCCAGTTGGATACAGTGATACAACGGTAGAGATCGAATTACCATCTGCCATCGTATCTAGGAGCCAACAGATTTGATTTCCCCGCTCGGCATGAGGACGCCGTTGACGGAATCGCATATGCAACATTACACGGTGGGACTTTATGCGACAAAAGCTAAAATGCCTACGCGAAACTGCAAATATCATTGAGATCTCCAGGATCTTACATCAAGCTACTTCTTTTGTCTACAAGAGCCACTGGTGCTGACTCGCCCTAACTCGTGTGTGTGTCTCATGCTTTTCTAGGCGTTCACAGAAAGGAGTCAGTGGGATTGCTTTGTAGACCAAGGTCGAAGACTATGGAGGCTGCAGAGGCATCAGAAGGTTGTTGATGCCTAATCTCAGTCATCATCAAACGTCGAACAAATCATTGGCGCCGCTCTCAACATCATTTACGACATGCTTTGAAATCCACCTAACATTGTCCCCTTCCTCCAGAATGATCGACGAGATGATAATCATCTGACAGAGTCCTCTTCCTCGCTACCCAATGAGCCTTCCTGTATACATTGTGCAGCATGCTGTTCGGATTCTGTATATATCCTGACATATCATTCCTAATCCTAGGGTCATACGGTGAGAGAGTCTCTACTTCGAACCCATACTGCGTCACGAGCCTTCGCACCTCCTCGTCGGTAAGCTCGAAGCTCCCGGGTTCCTCGATCCCTGGTGTGTCTCCCATTCGCTTGTTCTTCTTTGAATCATCGTATTCGCCTGGTGCTCGATCTCCAAAGTGCCACAGCAGTGGCCCATGGTTGATCCATATTCCACCTTCCATGAGACAATTCCGTACTGTCTTGATGTATCTTATGAGATTTGGGGCCGTGTCGATGAAGAACACTGTCGCGACGACGTCAAATCTATGTCGGTTCATTGGTTGAGAATAGAGTACCACAAAGTCGGCGGCTGTCATACTCATTCGATCAGTGGGATCCATCGTTGACCCTTCAGCGCTTCTCAACCTACTGCTGGGGTGTACATCTGGTATCTTCACACTCATGAGCTGGTCTTCCCTACTCCTCACATTCGAAAACTCCAGCGCAAATGGGTAAAGATCGTGCTGCTGTCCTTCAATTGTGTGATTCAGAATCCAGTTGCTAGCCATTAACTGATGGTACGAAATCTCATTCCCTTCCACAGAATATCCATGTCGGCAAATTTCGAAGACAAGGCGACCAAGACCAGCTCCTGGGACAAGGACTCGCATGTCTTCTTTGTTCCCCACGTGGCCAATCTCGTGCGCTCGGATCTCGTCCACAACGGGGTCGTAGCAAGCCGCGCGCTCAGCGGCGCCTTCGGCACTCCAGTCGCGGTACAGTTGGCGGATGGTTGAACGTGCTTTGTCGAGGTCGTGAGGCGTGGCTGCTCCGTCTGTCTCGTGGCTCTCCAGCTTAAATGGTTGGACTGCTGACTTGAGTATTTCGATTGCGATGTCAGCATTTGCGTCGATGGCTTCGTCGACCTTGTCAAGGGTTGATAGTAGGTTGAATGGTGGCGCGGCTAGCATCTGCCATGTTGCTGTTGGGCAGGCATAGAGATTTTGGCGGCGGCGGTGGGTCACGTTGAAATGCTGTGTTTTGCGGTATTGACTACCACCCCACCACGACTTAGCCGTTGTATAACTTTCAAAACAAGGTTATGAATTGGTTGATAGGCTGCGAAACGACGCCAAGTGATCCTAGAAGACAAACTTATCTCATGGTCTATACACGACTCAAACAAAGGCTGAGATCAACGGGAATGATTCAAAAGTCAAAGGCTTCCTCGCAAGGCTACTCACCGGAAGGAATCGTGAACAGAGTAAATCAAATTTCTCTCCTCAACATCTGCCAATGGATCATAGTTCCCTTTTATTTCTGGTATTTGTTTAGTCATTTTTATCAATATTTACGCAGTCCGGTATATTAATACATTGTGAAAGAACTCACCCTGAGATCAGTTGAAGCAAACCCAGGCGCCAAGCCTTGATAGGGCTGACCCCATTGGGGCTTAACGCCCCAGGGCGCTAGAATGGGAGTCTCCCAGAGGTGGCTCCGGGGTAGCCCTAGAGTCCTCGTTGAATTTTTTTTTGGCCAGGGTGTGGGCTTGTAGATCAACAATCTTGGACTCTATACATATTGTCGCACCATTTGACAGGCTCAACCAATGCCTTGTGTCAGTCTCTGGCATGCCACTCATCATGGACGCTCCATCCCAGCCAACCCTCTCCGCGCCCTCCGCGCCCAGCCCAAACCTCACAACTCCAACTCTCACACCCCACCACCTCTCCATCCCCCTCCCCCTCTCACCCCACACAACCCTCCACCTACAAATTACCCCTCTCGCAACCTCAACTCTCATCTTTCTTACAACCATCGATCCCTCTACCAGCTCCTCCCTCAGTGCCCTCGGCTCATTCGTATACGCACTGCCTAATGTTGGTCTCCCTTCATCCTCTCCTCTTTCCGCCTTTCCCTACCGCCTCTATTCCCCACACCCACCAATCACACCGTTCATACCCTACCCCAGCTGACCTCGACTTGTTGATGGAAATTGTAGCGTTTCCAACCGACCGAACCTCTCAGCACGCCCCTCTACTCTGTCCCTGGGAGCATCGATTTCGCAACTCGAGTCGCCAAGATCCTAGCTAGGCGGACTCAAAAGCCGGTGTATGTGGGGTGTAGTGCCAACTTCGGGGGTGCAGGGGGAATTGAGGAGGAGATGGAGGGGGTGAGGAGGGCTGTTGAGGGGGTGATGAAGACGCTTGATGAGCAGGATGCATGATGAGGTGGCAGAAAGGATACGTCATGGGATACATCAAGATGCCAGGGGTGCGGTCAGAAAATACACTGCATGATGAGACTCCTAGTCGGGCACGACAAGATTGACGCTTTCGGAAGTCTCGCAAAAGACCTCACGGAGCCCAAATCCTGTCATGTTGTCGGAGATTAGAGCTGTGGACACGACGAATCAATCGCATAAGGATGATCTCAAGCCGGGTATGGAGGAGACCATGCACTACGAAGCTTCGAAGCAAGCCCTGCCGAGCTGCTGTGGCAATTAGGTCATGTCGTAGCATTGGGGCTGTTAACTTGACGAAATGTCTGGATAACGGGAAGCGATGGGCGTCATTGTTTTTGAATGAGAGTGTCAATGGGCAATGTTTTATCGAAAAAACAGTAGCAGTGGACGCAATTCCTGTAAAGGATGAGCACCAGCGGAAGCCGTTTTGTTAAAGGACGACTTTCAGCGGAAGCCGTTCTATCGAGAAACGAACAGCGTAATGGGCCATTATACGCTTTGTAGAGTTTCTATGCAGACCAGATCGAGCTATCTTAACGGCAGAAACATACCATCTTATCGGAGGCTCGAGTTGTGAATTAATGAATTATTCGACGTCGTTCCATTGAAAGACATACTTGAACAGACGACGTTACAGCGCAAGATGAGCAATAATAGATACTAACCTGTTGAAGGATGAGTATCTATGGACGTGATTCTAATGAAAGACGAGCAGTAAGGTACGCCATTCTATTGCATGATGAGCATCAACAATACTATTCTATTCCATAATAGGTCCCAAGGGATACTATTCTGGGGATTCATGACTACCAATAGTAACTATCTTATCAAAAGATGAGCAGCGATCTATCTATTTTGTAATGGCATGAGCCTCAAAAACGTTAGTTTTATGCAAAGACGAGCAGTGATAAGTGCTAGTCTTTTAGGCTATGGTTCTAGATAGCTGTGTTACTTGGAAACATCTCTGTTAATAGTCCGACTCTGTTCCAAGATGAGCAGCATAACCTGCCCTACTTCTGAAATATGAGTCTGATGGATGTCGTTCTATCAAGGGACGAGCAGAAATGGACGCATTTCTGTCGAAAGACGAGTATCAATGACACTAATTCTATTGGAGGAAGAGTTTCGATCTGACGCTAATTATAATCTGCATGCAATGGTGTATGATCCAAAAGGGCAACGCACGAGGTTATGCGCATCAGAAGTGCCGTTTTGGCAGCTCAACTGAGTCACGTATCGACATCGAAGTGCTCGACTTTCTCCAAATTCGCCACAAGTCCCGCTCAAGGAGTCCAGGGAATGGTCGTCACTGCACCTGGACGAAGTCGCCTACGGACCCCTCGTAGTTCATAAAGAGATCCTCGACCTGGTTTTGCTGGCTACTGTCAGGGTTCATAGCGTTGCTAGTAGCCTTGGTAGCTGATCCAGTATTCCTTCGCTGAGTCACTGGGCTCGCCGACCTGTTAGCAGCTCTTTCCGTTCCTGACTTGCGTTGGCTGTTGCGAGCATCCACAGTGTAATGGGCAAGCAAGTCAGCGTTATTTACCGCCAGTTTACGTGATGGCCTTGCCATTGTCGAATCCTTGACAGACTACCCAGCCTTCTCAGCTGCTGCATTGGCCTGTTTCGAGTTCGATCCCGGTCGCTTGGTGAGAGCCTGCAACTTAGCGACTTCATCATTCGTCCGATCCCGAGGCAAGGCTAGATTCCTAGCACGTTGCGCTGGTGTGTTCTCCACCATTCGGAGCGCGTCCACGAAGTCTTTGTTGCCCTGCGTGTCCACCTTCCGCCTACTCCAGGCGATGAGTGCTGCTTTCTGTCGAAAGAGCTGTGCTCTCTTCGTGAGGGTGTTCGAGCCGTAGATCGGCCTGCGACCATCTGAGGAGTCCGTGGTTCGCATTCGTGCTTGAAGATATGCATATTGGGAGATTTTTGATATCGCGGATTGGATTGCCTTCCAGGTCAGTCACGACGTATCCTGAAATTTCATGATACCGAGCTTGTAATCTGGCGTCGCCCTTGGTCCTGCCACTGCTTTAAGACAGCTGGTCGAAGATTAAGCTCAAATGGGCATGCTTTTTGAGCCTGAAAAATGTGGTCTGGTCACCTCGGCTTGCTCCTCTTCTAGCCTCGCTGGCTGATATCTAGCAGCGAAGGAAAAAGGACAAAAAATGGATCTTTAGATACCATATCCGCCAGCAGGAGTTTCCGAGTCCGCCCAATTTGACCTTAGACCCCAGAGCTGCCAGTGGGACAGTCTCTCCACGTATTTTATCGTCAATGTTTTCATCTTCGTACGTGTCCAAATCTCCACTCCTGTCCGAGGACGAACTCGCCGAAGTATCACCAGGACCGAGAGACCCCGCGAAATCGAGCAATACGAAACAGACCAGCCGAGGTCCCCGGACGCATTTATTTCGACGAGGCTGAGCAATGGATAGGAAGGATGGCGTAGTCTTAGGTTTTGTTGAGCCTTTATTGGCTCGAAAATTTCTTGTCACATGCCATACGAGACAATTCACAGGCGTACGTTTCGTCGTTTTTAGACAAGAGCTGTGATAGTGGCAGCGAATGCTTACAATTGGGATCTTCTGGCGATGCAACACCGCTTGAAAGGTATGATGTTATGAGGAAATGTTTAAACAAAAGCAGAATCACGTAGATGAACATCGCGTCCAGAGCATTCTGGTATTACTACTATTAATAAATTTCTATTCTATTAGAATGCTGGTCGAGGCTACTCTCGATGAAGCAGTTGAGACTGCCTTTCGCTAATCATAAGGTATAGGGCTACTAATATCGCTAATCATCACTTAAAAAGACTAGGATGAGTTGATGAAGTATCATATAATTCGAAACTCCCTGCGTACCCAATCATCACCTAGCCCGTCGAAAGGGCCAGGACTCTGTGGCCCTTGCCCTGATTTATTTAGCGGCGTCAATGGTCCAAGATACACTCCCAGCTTTTCCTAATTCAGAGAGGACCTCGGATACCTTCCGCAAGAGGAGGCCATGCCACCGACGAGCGTTGCCTGTGAAGTTTTCCTACTGCGAGATGAATGCTACAGTCACTTCCATCTCCGATGCTTTCCATTCTTCCTCGACCTAATTGAAATGGAACATGCATTGGTAGTCCTGATGCTTTGAGAGTTCGAGTGCGGCATGCGAAAGGACACTCAGTAATAGGGATCCTGAGACTGGTATGCCGTACTTACTGCCATGAGGCTTCCTGGTCCGAGAGATTGTCGCAGGAGTTGTTGATAAAACGGTCCTCAAAACGCCGAGATATAACCATTCCTGTCTCAACGATAATTGCACCTTGATGACTTCATATCGTCTCGAGACTGCGGGTCCGAATAAGACTGCTCCCATGAAATATCCCCATGCTCATGTCGGAACCCCAGTGGGTCTTAATACGACGGCTCGCACCCCGTCTCGCCACAATAAGCCGATCTCAAGGTCATCCCCCAATACCTGCGTAATAGCGGTCCTTGTATGCTAATGCTACAGCAAGATCGCCCACAGCAGTCAAGCGTTTGCGAGCGATTGTCAGTTCGGCAATGGAAGTGTAATATTCAATTATGTTGTAGCACGTCGATCGGCTGATAGAGCTTACAACTCAATGTGGAAACGCTGAGCAGAAGAGCTGCCACGATGGAGCTTGGAAGACTGTCGATACATCTGAGCACAAGTGCGAATTACAACTCCAGTAAATCGCCAAGCATCATCATCCGGGTTCACTCTATGGTTGCCGCTTCCTTTTGCCTAATGAAGGTTCAAGCTGCCTTGAGCACACAGTGTATCAACCAAAGGGGTAGCATACCCATAGCTAGCAGCCAGCGATTGAAGTAACGGGGGTTTTGAGGACATTGAAAGACCGTGGGACGGCCGAAGTGATGGTATGAATCGTCCTGGTAGAGATCATAATGGGACAGATAACATATTTCAGCGGATGAGGACCACCTAAGAAAGTCTCGGGTACCCGAGGCCTTTTCAGCCACTTCTTGAAGTTCTAGGGGAAGAAGAAGAGGATTTGACAGCACTACAAGACACAGAATCAATATGGACGTGTTCAAGTGTTCTTCATGTTACCCTTTCTGCCGAAGCTTTTACGTTTCGAGCCATTTCAGCAGCACGGTGGCACTGGACCGTGGACATTGTTTTTCAGATTCCTTTTGCCCTAACAGATTGGGACGTGCACGCTATTCCGCAGCGTTCCATTGCAACAAGACCACAACCACAGAAACCCCCAACGTCCGCCTCTACCGATTGCTCTTAGCTACTCGCTCCAACTCATCCTTCTTCTTGATGGCATAGCTGTTGCTGCTTCCCTTCGCTGCATTGATCAACTCCTCAGCCAAACACTCAGCCACGCTCTTCACGTTCCTGAAAGCGGCCTCACGGGCGCCGATCGTGAGAAGGGCGATAGCCTGGTTGACACGGCGCAGTGGTGAGACATCGACGGCTTGACGACGGACAGTACCTGCTGATCCGATACGGGTGGAGTCTTCGCGTGGGCCACAGTTGACAATGGCGTCGACGGCGACTTGGATGGGGTTTTGGTCGGTCATTATGTGGATCTATGATAGTACAAGTATCAGCGGCTCTTCTTTCTGGTGATGAGAATTGTCGTCGGCGGGGTGTAGGCGTACGATCTCAAAGGCGTGTGCAACGATGCGAACAGCCATCAGCTTCTTGCCGTTATTGCGACCATTCATCATGAGCGAATTGGTGAGGCGCTCAATGATGGGGCAATTAGCTTTTCGGAATCTCTTGACGGCATAGCGACCTGCTGAATGGGAGATGTAGACGGGAGTGCGAATTTGGATGTAGTCGCTGTGGTAGAGGTCATATTAGCCCAAGCTCTCAGAAAGTCCTGCCCCTCGTGCATAATCATGTAGGCTCCTCCAAGCTCCAGAGCAACCTCCGAAATTCTTCATTAGAGGTGTGCGGTAGCTGTAGAATACTCACGTCAATGAGATGTCGCGAACTTCAACGTCCTCGTAGGACCACTTGTTGAAGAGCTTGACGCTGCCAATCTCTTCGGTAACATCTTTGGGTAGAACCATGTACCCGCTCGGGTTTTCGACCTCGACCTCCTGAGTGTCAGACATGCTGGGCGACTATTGACGATGCTCTTGCTGGATGAAGTTGCGCTAGGTCTGGGAGACGTCGAATTCGACGCTCTCGCTTGCGACGGGTGGTGCGCGCTAGGAGAAACTGAGAGCCGAGCTCCGCTTATCTAATCTTCAACCTCGGCTTTTCAACAGCAGGCCGCTCGACTGGAGATCAAGACAGTTTCGTCGACGAGACGAGACGAGGCGTTTTCTATTTCTATGTAGCCATTGATTCTTCCTTTGGCTGAGCGCTGTCGACGTCCTCTTCATCGGTTTCAAGGTCTGCCCGTCATGCCAGGCCCGACACTCATAAGACCGCCTCCAGTGGACCCTTCTAGATCAGCGATGGAGAACGTCCTAGAGCTGATTACTCTTACCGACATCGGTCCAGTAAGCGTCTATTGCACGCAGAGTACGCAGAGTCACTACTAACATTTTCTCTAAAGGATATCTTCACAAATGCTCGGTACGCCTTGATCCCTCTGTTCAGATGCCGTGAACGGCCAGTCGCTGACTTCACCAGAGAACTATGGCATCCACCAGGTGCACGAGGCGTATATGGTGGTGCTGTTATTGCACAATGCCTCGCAGCAGCTCAACACACCGTCCCACCTCCCTCTGCGGCGAATAACCATGCCATCTTCCTCATCCACAGCATGCATTGCTATTTCGTGCTCGCAGGCGACGCGACAGTACCAATCTTATATCATGTTGAGAGGGTGAGAGAGGGCAAAAGTTTCCTTACGAGAACTGTACAGGCAAGACAAAGGGGAAAGTGTATCTTTACGACGACGCTGAGCTTCATGCGGGAGGGAAGTGGGGGCGAGTCAACAGTCGACCATGGGTGGGACCTGCCGGAGGGTGTAAGAGAAGGCCTGGATGAGATACTACGGTGCGAGAAAGATGATGAGGATAAAGAGGCTGGTCCCATGGGGGTAGAGCAGATGGGTCCCTTTATCTCTAAGAGGTTGGGCATCGCAAACTGTGAGTCCCTTACTCGAGCTCCAAACGTCCACGATGTCGTTAATCAGCTCGAGAAGCCACATCGCCCAACCCACACCATCGAAAACCTCAAGCCTGGATCTCCTGTCGCGGTTCCATCTCTCCCTCTGGTGGCCAACATGCTCATCTTTCCGCCCTAGCCTATATGTCCGACAGCTGGTTCATTGGGACCGTTTCCCGCGTCCATGGCCTTCATCGACTAGGCCACTCCCTTTACAACAGCCAATTCCCTGCGACGAAGATACCGTCCGTAGAGCGGGCCGACGTGTCAAAAAACACATTCACAACACCAGAAGGTGCGCAGGTAGGGATGATGGTGAGTTTGGATCATACTATATATTTTCATCGACCGAGGGAGGTCAAGGCAGATGAGTGGATGTGTACCGAGATGCAGACGCCGTGGTCGGGGCAGGGGAGAGGGCTGGTTATGCAGAGAATCTGGAATAATGAAGGGAGATTGGTTGCGAGTTGTGTGCAAGAGGTATGGATCTCGTCCAGATGCATGAAGCTAAGGTAATAACTACTCACGTACACTCTAGGGACTTGTACGATTGCAGCAGAACAATCCTACAGCGAAGAGCAAGCTGTGAGTATCATGATTGAACTTCGATCTGTGTATGATTACCTGGTTACGTACATAATAGCATATCTTGTAGATGTGCGTATGAGTTACTGTATGCTTGGCGAAAGCTCTCAATATGCTAGTACCCACCGCCTAAAATCAGCTACTTCGCTGCGATGACATGATGCAGAAATATCTCTTACGCCCATTGGCGCATTCGCAGGATCAATCTAAGGATTTCTCCAGAGAACGGAGAAACCTGTTTCACAATCAGAAAGGGGCGCGAAAGACCAAGCCGATTAATGGCTGATCCACGCTGCTTAGGAAGATTCTTCGCCGTTTAAGAAGAAATATTAATAAAATCCGTCGACATAGATTACACGGTTTGCGAGGTGGACTATGACTGCTACTAATGATGACGTATACATCAAGCAAGATCCACATGCTGAAATCCTTATCCTTCTTGTACGGGACCAACAGTCCGGCTGCTATATGGCTCATCACACCGCATCATTCTTCGGCTTGTCTGATTATGTGATTGCCTGGATATGAAGTACTCGCTCTATGTTCGTTCTTTCAGATTCCAAGCTGATTCTCCTGTTACCAAAGAAATGCGCTCTTTGCTTGAAGCTCCGACGACTGTGCTCGTAGCTCAGCCGCATCCGGCAAGTTTTGTATTCACAATTGATCTGATGTTCTGCAGGGCAATTCTCGAGAAACGCAGCTATTCGGCGGAAGACATTTCCTCTCGGCCTTCAGGCAACAAATCGGCTCGCGTATTGCGGCTACTAAAGTAAGATCATCACGCCTCGTCGGAGAATTTTTGGGATCCATAGAAAAGAAGGGTTTCTAGGAGGATTTGCGTTGGGGTTTCGCTGCGCTCCTGTCCCCTCGGCATTCTCCGACTGGTAGGATTCCCAGTAATTCTCCGAACTCATTACAAGCGCGCTAATTGTGTTCGAGAAGGCGAGAGATTTGCTATCTATGGTCTACAAAGCTCTCAGACCGCCCATGTGGTCATGCGGATCCCCCATATCCCGAGGCTGTGGTTCGGGAAATATCCAAATCGAATCTAGGCCGGCGAGTCATTACCTCGCAACTTGAGAGTGCCCCTCTGCACTGTTTGCGACGTGACGTGTGAGTCAATAGGGTGCTTGAGCTAGCTTACAATCAAACCGTATGTGGCATAAGCTATTCTCTTGGGCATCCCCATCTTTACTCCCGGACAAGATGCGTCGGTGCTAAGAAAAACAGTCGCAATCTTATCAGCCTCGCCTCTAAGAAGAAAGCTGGTCCATACAGTCGAGTATCTATAAGGTAGAAGTCTCTTATTCTATATTACAGCCACATTATGAGCGTCATCAACTCCGTCTGGCCAGCAGAGTCTCTCAAAACAGGATTGCCTCAATGCTGTGTCTTGTTTGATCCTTCCAACATGAATGTAAGCATAAATGCCGCTCTTGCTCCAGTACGATACTCAGCGACTGCCTTCTCGCGCTTCATTCGCGATGATACTCCACTTCTATCCAGAAGAAGGGCATTGCTCGGTCACATACGGCCATTCGCCCTACTCGGAACGTGTGGTAATGGTAATTTGATCAAGCGCTTGTCCTTCGGTGGGATGATCGCTGGCTCATTGCCGTTCGTGATCACTCCGAGTCGTTACACCACTCCTATCGATACCCTGGTGCTTGACGTTCACTGTTTTGTGATCCTTAAATAACGCTAAATCATCCCCCTCGAAGCGCGCAGTCCCCGTTGGACACATTGCGCATTCGATGCCTAATGATACCACTGCAGTGTCTCACACTACCTGAACACCTACGTTGCCGTCTGGCATCTGATACGAGAGCCAGCCTTGGGATCCGTATCCTGGAATCTGTCCTGAAGCGCTTAACCTACATTGGATTCGTGGTCTCCGAAAGGCCGAGGGGAAACGGGCTCACGGCCAGCTCGAGTGATCACTCCGAGCTCAATTGATGTTGATATAGAGTTGACACTGCTAAGCTACAATGTGTCAACAAGCATCACATCGCTGCCTTCTCTACAGCATTTCACAACGAACCTTACAAGATCCAGTGTCGTCATGCCTCTTTCGCTTCGTCTATACATCTTCTTCATTTTCTTAGCTCTGAATTCAGCCTCCGCTTTGCCTCTGATACCGTCTTCTCTACGACCAAGGCACACAGACGTCTGCACCGATCTGACGCAAGCCTCTAAATCGTCATGCTGGTCCATACTTGACTTAAGCGACTACCTCAATAATTGGAATAAAACTACTCCTCTCTGTAATACAGTTGGCGATAGTGCCTGCTGCAATTCTGGCGAGCTGTGGTCGGCGTGCTTTGTCAGAATGGCTACAAATGGGGTGGTCAAGGATGATTGCTCAATTATCAGCCCACGCACCTGCGCATCTGAGCCCCTGTACACCAGCGAAGCAGTCGATGAAAGTATCGCTCCAGAGTTCTACTACATTGTACACACCATATACTGTCCGTCCCTCCCACAAGCTTCGAAAGAGTACTCGCTGACTTGCCAGACATCAACAATTTCTTTACATCCTGGTCGGATGCACTCAATAGTGCAACTATCTCAGCACTCTATCCCTTCATCCATTAGAAGACGTTCTACACTCAGCACTATTCTTGCCGAATAAGGCGTTACAATTTTTGTCCTTCCGGCTTCAGGCCTCCCTGGCATTCTGATCAAAGATATCGAAAATAGACTCTTATCGAGATGAACAATGCGCTGAAGTCAGAACAGGGTTTCGTCGCATTGGAGATATGTCTCGAGCCAATGTTCGTCCCAGAAGCGAGGGACGAAGGCATATCAACACTTATATGGCTTTTACATCGAAATTGTAAGCAGGTCAGCAAGCACCTATTATTTTGCGAATCGGCACATATACGTACAGAATCTAAATCAAGAATATACAACATCTAGTCCATTGTTCACGCGCTGTCTGAATTTTCTATTCGACGTCAATCCACAGCGCTTTCTCGTTTACTGGCTCAACCTCATCCTCGTTAACGTCCACATTTTCGATCTGCAACCTCTGCCTAGAAGTAGCCCGCTTCTTTTGCAATTTATAAAATTGTAATCTTGACTCAAGCGCGATAAATAACCTGGCGAATGGTATTGGACCTCCTATTTGTGTTCTCAGAGGATTCTACGAGACGGAGGTCTCAGCAATCTCAAAGTGAAACTTCAGCTGAAAAAATTCACCGAGGCTTTCATTTCTCGAACCATGCTCGTTTCAAGGTAGCTGACTCAACTCCTGCGCTTCCTCACCATCTAGTGCATGCAATTCAGCGCTCTAGTATATTGAGACTTGCAAGCTTAGAAGCTCAACTTTAACTAGTAAGGACTGGCCTGTTGCTCATATATTTATGGACCCATGTCCTTTAGCCCTTCAAGATGGCATTCATGGTTCGAAGCTTCAGAGTCATTACCAAATCTCGTGTTTATTTCAACGCCAGTAAGGGGCCTTTCTGCATTATCTCGGCTCAATGACTCGCCCGAACACTCCTGCGGCTTTCGAGACCAATGCACGCTTGCTTCAGGGTAACTTCTTATTGCTCAATCATTTTGGGCTGTGGCTAATGAAACTGTGCACTCAAGACTCTGATACATCCTTGTCACAATTTTCGGGCTCAAGCTCGAGCTGGAACCACTGACGTAGACCTCATGTGTCTGTCAAAACCAAGCCATGTTCATACCTTGAGGTAGCTTTTGTGGCTCGACAATCGAGATGATCGTTAACGAGCAGCGGATTCCAGACTTCAAGCCTTATAGACGCCTAACGACGCGGGTTCATCCTTAAGCATGCGAGATGTACTTCTTGCTTCGAAGCTAGATCAGGTTTAGATGGATAATGATAAGCGATGCGAGACTGCGAGCTTGCAACATATCGGCTTTGTAAGTGTTTATTTTATCAAACATGGTTAGCAACCTAAGCAGTGCTAACAATGGCCAGTCTTCAAAGGCAAGTGTTTCCAGAGGAATGGTTAACTATTGTATCAGCCGCATGCTTGTGAGCCAGTGACGTCTCGGAAGGACATCTCACAACGTCCCGACACCCTATCCACCCTGAAATCATCTACACTTCCCACTTCTCCTTCACGTCATCTCCCGCACCCGAATCCTTCCACCCAAAGAGAGTACCTTCCTTGCGATATACCATTCCGGTCCTCAGGCCCTCCAAGCGATCCTCCTCGCCCAAAGCAATCCATGAAGCGGGGCCCTCGACGTGACGGAGATATCCCAAGCGGCCATGACGCATATAGTACTTGCCCTTGGCCTCTAGAACATGCCACGCCACCATGCCGTCGTTAATCTTGACTAAGACTGGCTTGGCGTCATTGAAAGCTGAGCCGTAATGCTTCTCGAGATTATGGTCGATCACCTTCTCCAAGTCGACGGGCTCGTTCGAGTAGCCTTTGGGAATCCAGTTGGGAGATACCTTTTGGTACAGAAAGATTGTCTGAAAAGCAAGCGCGTTAGTATGGAACTAAGTGTTGTTTGCGAATAAACCTACATGAGCGGTGTTCTCGGGGAGCATATAGCGAGCCATCATCGACATGACGGGAAGATTGGTACGAGCCTCAGGTCCAAGCTCAAAGTTGTCATAGGCTCTAGGGTCGTGATAGCCGTATGGTAGGTTTTGGGCCTTGGCCCTTGATGAGGATGACATCGACTTGACGAGGCCGAGACAGCGACGAGACATCATCTTGAAGGTTGATTGTTCCCCTTGACAATGGCTTGATTCTATGCGAGTATGTTGAATAGGAGTTAGTATTGGTGAATGTAAGTGGGAGAAGAAGATGTAGAAATTGTTGTGGTTTATGACAGTCTTTTGTAGGCGAAGCCTGTGTGGCAGGAAACAGGTGTCGAGCTATTAGTGATGATCCAATCATGTTGAGCTAGCTGTGTCAAAGAGCTTCAACACGGAGTAGGCTTTTTTGATGGTGCATATTCTAGGCAGTATGCTTCGTCTTCAAGCATTCCACCTGTGTTTGCGCAAACAAATGTAGCTTCTTTGTGCCAATTGATTACCCCCCAGACCTCAGCTTGTTCGGTGGTGCAGAATGAAATGACAAAGAGCAGACAAGTGCATAACGAAACTCGGCTTAACTTTTGCTCGACAAGATTCTTCGAGAGAGTGCTCTATGCTTTATGTAGGCTCTTATCCTAGTCCCCCATTTGCCGGTTTACATCCTCTTCAACGCTGTCATAAGCAGTCTCGACGACCTGCACGATCTTCTCCAGCTCAAGCTCGGTTATGGTATAGGGGGGAGCGATCAAAACATGATCCCCTCTAACGCCGTCCACTGTCGCGGCCCCTGGATAGATCGCGACACCCATGTCGAATGCCTTCCTTTGTACCTTGTACCCGAACTCAACAACTGGAAGGAACGGCTCCTTGGTTTCCTGATTTTGGACGAATTCGACACCCCAAAACAAGCCCTTGCCGCGAACATCACCTACATACTTCTTGGCTTGCAGAGTCTTCTTGAGTAAATCTTCCAGTATCTCTCCCATTTTCTTGCAATTCTCCACCAGGTTCTTTCTTTTGATGATCCTCTGAACCGCCAAAGCCGTAGCACAGCTCAAAGGATGCGCCTGATACGTATGGCCATGATTGAAAATCCCAGTCCCCTTTTTGAGGACGTCGACCACCTTTTCGCCAACCAGAATACCTGCGATGGGTGCATAGCCTCCCCCGAGACCTTTGCCGATGGTCATGATATCAGGCACCACTCCCTCTTGCTCGAAGGCAAAATAAGTCCCTGTCCGTCCCACCCCACACATCACTTCATCCAGGATGAGCAGAATACCATACTTGTCACATACTCGACGGACGCCCTGAAAGTAGCCTGGTGGCGCTGGCGTACATCCGGATGTCGCTCCAACAACAGGCTCCGCGATGAAAGCGATGACATTTCCGGGCCCCAAGCGCTTGAATTCTGCTTCTAGCTCGGCGATAAGTCGCTCGACATACTTTTCCTCAACCTCGTCAGGATGTTGATACTGATACGCATACGCAGGGCCCACGTGGCTCACGTTCTTTAACAACAACGGCTCATATGGAACCTTTCTTGGTAGATTACTTCCGATTGACATAGCCCCGATCGTAGTACCATGGTAGCTCTGCTTCCTCGCAACAAACTGACTTCTTCCGTTCTCCCCTTTCTCATAGAAGTACTGCCGCGCAAGCTTCAACGCACCATCCATGGCCTCACTCCCACTACTGACGAAGAACGCTTTCTCCAGCCCATAATCATTACCGTTCAGGATACTATCAGCGAGAACCTCGGCCGGAGACGTTGTGTAAGCACCCGTATGCACATAGCTAACCTTTCGCATCTGCTCTATGCCAGCGGCGATGACTTCTTCGTTTCCATGTCCAAGACAAGAAACAGCTGCACCGCCGCAAGCATCGATAATTTGGCGGCCGTCATCGAGAGTGAGATAGATGCCAGAAGCTTGGGTTACTGTGTAGGGTTGATGGGCTAGAGAACGATGAAGGAGAGCGGGGTTTGAGTCGTGCTTCACTTGGGAAGCGGAGGCTTGAAAGCCATATGAGGGTACTGTAGAGTGGGGATCTGTCGTAGCATCGGGTCCAGTGCTGTGTGGTGCCATCGTATCCGTAAGCATTCTCTTTAGAGAGAATTTCTCAAGGGCTGCTAAGTTGGAAAACGTAGATATGAATGAATGAGGGATTAATTATCGCCAAGCAGTGTTGATCATCAGCTACGTGATGAACCAGGAAGACCACTTGCTAGTAGCCGAAATCTTTGATATTGACATTTGGGCAGTTGTTGATCCTCGTTGGCGCTAGCAGCTCCGAAGTCGGTGTCAAGGAATGTGATCTCGAATATGCCTCAACCTAATGTATCCGGCGCCGCGGTACAAAAGTCTTTTGGATTATTCTCACCTTTTCTGTCGGCGACACTGGCTAGCGCATCTCGGGCAACCAATATATTTATAAAACTAAACACCCGATCGTGGCTTCTGCGGATATAGACAGTTGAGGAACAAGCACAGGATCTGGCAAGCCTCTTCGCGCCACCTTACTACCAAGTATTTGAGTTAGTGGTTTCCATCTACTATTTGTTGCAAACAGGAGGTAGTAACAGAGTGTTTGCGATTTTAACAAACGCACATGGCTGAACACTCCTAGAATTATCGATACCAAAGCTTTAGTGTATAATTTGAGTTGAAGTTATGCATGAAAGCCACGCTAGCCTCAGGGTAGAAGTAAGGGTGACGCTCGCCTGCTCGAAGGACTGCCATTGTAATAATCAGCTCTTGCTGGAGGGAAAAATCACTGGTTCCTGCTTTTCGCGACTATTCTTTCATGAGTCATTGTTCCGAATCTGTGAAAATTTGCCTATATTTCCCTCCTTGTGCATAGCTGCTGAGCCGTTCGCTTTCTTTCAGCGCAGAATTTTCTTCAGTATCATGATCGCAGATCTTGGTATTAAACCTGACGTCTATCTCACCATACGATGCCCGATTAACGGCCACAGAACTATGGGATATCCTTTCTCACCCTTCGCACAACCTCTCAAGACAAGCGCAGCTGTCCCGCCTGGCGCGACCCACTTCCTATGACTTCCACCCCGGTGCCATTTCCAGAGTCACGCCTGCCCTTTCGCAAGCAGCCACTGTCTGGCTATGGATACGCGGCTGACTATCAGGGTCGCCATCACTACCTTCAAATACGATCTTTCTCAGCTTAGGTAGACGCTCGTGCTTCATGTCCAAGAGATGATCAAGCATCCATGCCGCATGGTTTGGGTACAGGTGTCCCACCAGAACGAGTTTCTCTATAGAGGCTGGTAGGAAATCCGCACTAATCAGAGGCTGCTGCGTCCGTATACCATCTTCAGCTCGCTTGAGCACAGCTCTGAGGCTAACTCTTAGTCTCTTCAAGACGGGGAAGTTGCTCAAATTGCCGAGAGCAGTGGGAATCTCCGCATTCTGCGAGTCAGCCCACCAACTCAGATCCAATTCCTCGAGACTGTCTTTGGCATATATTTGGAGGTCAGAGCAGAGATCAGCCGGGGACCACTGTGGCATATTGAAGTGTCCATGCTGACGAAGTGTGAATGACCTCAGAGCTTTGAAACTCTTGAGAAGACTGACAGAATGATTTCGATCGATCTCGCATTGTATGAGCTTGAGGTCCATTGTTCCTTCTTCGCGGAGACCCTCAGTAACGTCAAAGAGTGGTGGACTGTATGAATTCGCATCCCTCGCGCAGCACAGTCTTCTTATGGATGGTAAAGCCCCGAAATGTGTAAGAATGCTCGTAAGATCGTCTGTATCCTGGTAGTTATCGGAGATGATAAGACAGTTCGAGAGGTGAGTCAGAGCCGGCTTTGCGGGATTCTCTTCACCCGAGGCTTCAGCGATCTTGTCTATCATGAGACGGCAGCGGTCTCCGAATGGGAATAAAACGGGTTTGAGTTCAATGATCCACAGAGAAGGCAACAGCGGCAGCAGAAGGGCAACAACCGCATCCATTTCACCGTTCATGATTTGAGCAGTCCATATTTTTATCTCCTCGTTCTGGATGTAAGGGGATTCGATCAGAGCCTCGACGATTCTGTCTTCCAATCCGTCGATAAAGTGCGCACCATACTGCGCAAGGTCCAAGAATTGATGCGGCTCGATGTATCCGAAAGCCAGGTTGCCAACGTACAGCGACACCCGATGGTTCAATAATATGTCTCGTAGTAGCTCCAATGGATGGCTGAACTCGGCTGGTTGCTCGCAAAAACAGACATTTCGATACTTAACGCAGTGTTCTAAGTGCGTCTGGCGGGTGTCTCTGCTTAGGCCGTAGATTCTCTTGCAACATTCATTGAAGTTATCGATACCAAATGGGACGGTGTGGTCGGTGATTTGAAGCAGCAGCTCATCGGGAAACTCTAGAATGTTCACCATGTTGCGTAATCATTGATGGCTCAATGATGCCGTGAATAGAGAAGGCACTGTCTTTGTGAATTCTCAAGAGATGATGGAGAATTGAGATGTTGACTGATGGGAACATCCCAAGTGATGTGCTTATTGAATCAGATCGTTTTGGTGATACGACAGGGATGTAGTCAGGAAGAGGAAGAGAGTCTGAGCTTTGGAGTTAAACGAGGTATTGTCTAGACTTGAAGAATAAACCTCGGCATTAAATGAATGGTAACACAGAATACTCGCCCACGAGAAACCCCCGTGAAAGAGCGGTAAAAGACGATTTGACGGACTAAAGCCGCACGAATCACTCGAATTCAATTCAAAAGTAGTTTAGGTACGAGACGCAGACCTCGTCTCCTATGACGAATATCCTTTCATACCGAACCCTGGGTCTATCAAGCATTGATATTCAAGAACACTATGCTATGACATGGATGAAGTTTCAATCTAGCCAAGTAGGCTACCAGGAGCTTTCTAATGCAGTTGATCGAGGGAAAGCTGGAACCACCCATTCACTACCCCCGTCGAATTCAAGGCCCGTCGGATTTCAGACCCTCCACCGCCAGGCCGGCCTTCTCACAAGCTTTTTGAATCCGCTGGTACGCCGCAGCATGTCGAGGATCGGGCTTTCCAAAGCATAGGAAAATGATCTTCCTGAGATTGGGCAAACACTCCGCCTTCGTTTCTCCAAGGTCGTCAAACAACCTTTCCATATCTTCGGGGATGTTGTATCCCAAGACACTGTTCATCTCACCCAGCCCAAGTAATATAGGCCTGGAATGTGTCGGGTCGTAAATACTGTTCGGGCCCCCCACCAGCTCGAGTTCCTCAACCGAAGCAGGAAGTAGTTTTGCCAACCTCTTGTATTGCCAGAGCCCACTCTCTACTTCGTAGTTGAGCATTGCAATATTCACACTTAGTCTCTTCAGATTCCCAAATTGGCGGAGATCGCCAAGATGGTGATGACATCCGCCGTCCTCCACTTTCATGTCCCACTTGAGGTCCAGGTGCTCAAGACTACCCGCCGCGTGCTCTTGTAGAACTTCGCAGACTCTGGAAGGGAACCATTTCGCGCTCTCATTCCCACAGAAGTGGTAAGTGAACGCCTCTAGGGTTCTCGTGCGTTCCAGGAGGGTGGCGAGAAGCTGAGGGTGTAGTGTACTGCGCATGATTTCTATACCTGTCACTCCGCCATGATAGACAGGGTACGACGCTCCCATACTAATACTACTACATTCCACGTCACTGTATCTCAGCTTCGTCAGGGAAGGTAATCCGGCAAAGCGTCTAAGGAAATCAGCCTCTTCGGGTGTGTCGGTCCTAAGATGCGTGGATATTTCGACCTGGGCGAGGTTTCTAAAAGCCAAAGAATTTTTTAGAATATCCTTCTTGTGCGGGGCCTCCGTGATCCTGTTCAACATATCCCAGCAATGATCTCCAACGAACCATTTATCCCAGAGGTAGATATGTCGCACGTTAGGCAATAGTGTTAGCAAAAGTGCCATGGTTGCATCCGCATTGCCGCGCTCGATATCGGAAGACCATGCGTCGACCTCATCAGAAGACACGTAAGGGCAATTTTCGAGTGCTTGCCGAATAAGAACCTTGAGCTCATCGTCGATATCCTCAATTGTACCTTCAGGATCAGAAGAGTGGACTGCGTATCTCTCCCACCACTCTCCGATAAAAACGTTTCTTGGGTAGAGGGCGAGATGGGGTGTCCGAAGAATGTCTTCAAGAAGGTCCAGTGGATCCGACTCCGCGTCATCGAGGTCTGTCAATTCGGTGATTCTGACAAGACTGTAGAACCAATTATCTTGCTCGTGCTGAAACAATGCTTCCGTGGCTAGGTGCCTAATGCGCTTGTTGCATTCTGAGAGGCTTTCGATGCCGTCTGGGACAGTATGTTCAATGATCTGGAGGATTATCTCATTAGGAAGGTCCAGCAGGGTGGCCATGATGGTTGTAGAAGAACGACTTATAAAACGGGTTCGGTGTTTTTTGAAGGGAGAAGTTAGGATAAAATAAGGGTTCGTAAATATTGGCGGCAAGATCGGTTCGTACGACAACTGTCCGAAATGGGCAATACGCGTGAAGTTTCTGAAGTGTCACAGAAAGGTGTCGAGTTGCAACTAAGGATACTGATATGTTTCCATGCTATGTCACATGATGTGTTGTTCTATTAACGGCCAAGACTTACACAAAGAGCGGAAGGGTATCTTCGAAAGCCTACGTACTTGAAAAATCCTCAAAATTTTCGCTCGTTCGGAGTGCAAGCTCCCTTCGCGACGCGAGACTACAGTATACGAAGAGCTCATTACTGCTTGTAGGGGCGAGTACATATCTTAGAGACCTACGTCCTGCTAGGATCGGACTTATAGCTCGGATGCCTCGGCGAACGCCACAACTCTCGAGCGGCTAGCGCGCTTATACGGCGAATACGCGCCACTGTAGGGCTGACTAAGAGTCGGTCGACGTGTCTGAGCGCAGGGAAAATAACCTTGTTGGCTAAGGTATGAAGAGAAGCCGTCAATTGGTGCATCGATGCCACCTTGCTAATTTATGAAGCTGAAGTCTCGGCTGTGGCTGTGCTCTCGCCTGGCGTTCGCCGCTTTTTCCCTCGTTAATGCTTGCTCCACTTTTCCTAATCATATCTGTTGCTCATCATTAGCACCTCTCCCTGAGCTTCTAAACAATAATAAGTGTCGGATTCTGAATACGGCGATATGACAGACATAAAAGCCGCCAATGCTACATTGCCGAAGAGTCTCCGAATCTTGTGCTTCGGTGATTCTCTGACTGCGGGCTACACAATGGTCAGTCTCCAATCTTTAAACCGGATATTCCGGAGTCTGATCCATAAAGTATGGATTGGAACATCACCCATACGCAGACCACCTCCGTGTGGGTCTCGAGCATTCATTATTGTCTTCAGACGTCACAGTGAAGGTTGCAGGTCTCTCTGGAGACCAGGTGGTCGATGGCAGCTACCTTGGTCGTATTAAGCTGGTCCAGAAGCAACAGTTTGACTGGATCATAGTCATGGGTGGTACGAACGACCTTGGTTGGGGTAAAGAGCCGGATGTGATTTACGAAGGATTGAGTAAGTTATTCTTGGCCTCTCTCTCCGTCTACTAGTATCGTCCGTGCTTGGATCCTGATATCACATGCATTCAAATACTATTTGATCTCATCCGATGATCTTTGTCTGGTAATTGTCTGGCTAAAATCAGCTTAGAGAAAGTCTGGACAGTGGCACTGGAGACAGGCGCCAAAGTCCTAGCCCTCAACGTGATCGAGTGCGCCGCATCGAGTCCGGGAATGATCGAGAAGAGGAATCGCCTGAATCTCATGATCAAAGAACACCAGGAAGATAGGTTGTAAGTTTCTCCCTCCACCTAGAAGATCTTACAAGAATGTAACCCTGGCAACCCTTGCGTTCAAAAACTCACATCTGAGCAGCTACACATTCGATCTGTACAGCATCATCCCGTATGCCAATGCGGATGAGGATACTCGCGAAAAGCTTTGGGACGATGGGCTGCACCTTACAAGTGAAGGTTACAAGCTGATGGGCGACGCAATCGCTGTTGGGCTGTTTGATATTCTGCAAGGATCGCAACTTCCTTCGAACATAGATCTCGCAGCAAAGTGATGAAAGAGGAAACGGCAATGAGAATCAAACTTTTGTTTTGATCTTGGCTCATTTTCCTTGCATTCCAGAAACACGCGAAGCGCGTGCCCTTGCTACCTCACGACAATTGGTGAAGATCTCCGTGTTCCGCCGGTTCCATCTACACTTGTATCTGGCTCTACTAAGGATGAGAGCATCGTCGGTTGTGGCAGCGGGCTTTCTAGTCGCTGTCAGCATAGTAAAGGCGCAGGTGACAGTCTGCCTGGCAACCTATGGAGGTGCTCCAACGAGGTATGTCTAATCCTTTCCTATAATTTGCTTTACGCCCGGGGCTCTATCGCAGCCAAAAGAAGGGATTCTGTGACGGAAGCTTGAGCAAGATCTGGCCTCACAGCTTCATGAACCATACTGATCTCATGTGATAGCGTTGGATCGCCAGGACGCAATTTCTTCATCAGAACGACTCCAGCTGCAAGCCCGATCTCACGTCGTCAGTCAGGGTCATCACTTGCTGGCTATCTCGATTCCACTGGTCAGAGCCAGACACAGTGCCAGCTAGCTTCGACGTTCAGTCTCGTCAGTGGGGTTCTATCTTCCAGCGGCGAGCAAATAACGGCTTCGAAAGACGTACCATGGCAGCGATTCAGCGTCTATGAAAACAATACAGGTCTAGCAGGCACCTTTGCAGTGGCAACAGATGATACAATTTACTGGAAAGACGATACGTTTGCGAATGGGGCTGCTAGATTTGGTGCATTCCCGGACGGCGTCTTCTACGCTGTCTTTACGGAGTTATGGCCTGACAATATGACGCTGGCTACACTGATAGCTGTAGACGGTATGTTCCCGGTCTCTCAATGGAGACTGCGAGGGAGCTTAGAGCGACGAGCTGACAGAGGTTTCTCCTCCTTCAGCCGCGGATTGTGAAGACTTTACTTCAAGCACTCCTACGGCGGGGGCCTTGCCAACCTCCTTCGCAAATGGTATTCTTCCGGTATCACCAGCTTCTAATGCAACAGCGCCAGCCCTGGTTTCGAGTGCAAAGGGATTCACATCGATCAGCAAATCAATATCATCCACTGACTCCGTTGCCCAGGCTAAATCAACAATATCTCTCAACGGCCTCGGGAATTTCTGCAGCACTTGGCTTGGCTACAGCGGTTCTTACGTAACAAAGACCGTCTATTCTGCAATCACACAGACATCTCTAATGACTACGAACACATTTAGCGGTCATTCAACAGAAACAGAAGATGTGACAGTAGAATTGACACATACGGTATCCTACCCAGCCCACACAGTCACAATTACCCCCGGAGTTACTGCCACAATCGAAGCAACAACAATCGACACAATCGAGAGCCTCGATACTGTCACCACCGCCGTAGAAACGATCTCCATAGTTCCAAAGCTGCGCGTGCGGCAAGCCAATGACACAAACGTAGCCTATGCTCCAGAGGTTCCCGCAGCTCTGCGGGTCTACGGCCCAGGTGTACTAAGCTCAGCCTGCTCGGATTTCCTTGGACCACGACCACCAGTGTCGACTCTGAATAAAATAGACATCTCGACAATTGTTCACAAGTCGTTTGCAACCGGGCCTAATGTGATCTTCAGCCCCACCGTTACTAGATCTAAGGACGCGACTATCAGTCATGGCCAGACTTTCACAAAGACTGTTTCTCCGAGTACACATCATGCGAGCGGGACGAAGACTTTGACGACTACATTCGAGTTGACATTGACTAGCACCGCACTTGCACTTGTTACCCAGACGTAAGTCTATACCTCCATCACACAAACCCGTTTACTAATCCATTGAAAGCGTCATATCCCCCTCCAACAGCGCAATTTGCCAAAACTCGGTCTCCTCCGTCAACGGCGAAGGCATCTCCGACGTAAGATCCGACCTCAAAGGCAGTATCTCCGTCTCCGCCACCAACGCATACGACTGCTGCGCCCAATGCCTAAACGAGCCTGGCTGCGTCTACTCCTCTTACTCCACCAGCTCCGGTTGTACACTAGGACTGGGCTCAGGTACGGCATGCGACGGCTCTATCGCAGGAACTTTTTACACGTCCAATAGTGTTGCGCCGGGTGCCGTCACCCTTGCAAACGGAACTTGTGGGCCCATTGTCTATGGCGGACATCATTCCACCAACTCTACCAACTCTACCAATACCGAAACTTCAGCCTGTCAGCATTCCGTCTCCTCGGTCGATGGGGAGGGTATATCGACGGTGAGTTCCCACGTCGAAGGTAGCTATCCGGTCTCCGCATCTAACTCATCCGATTGCTGTGCTCAATGCCAGAGCACGGCTGGCTGCGCCTATTCTTCGTATGATATAAGGGCCGGATGCACGATAGCGTTGGTAGGGGGAGCGTGCTCGTCGAATAATGTCGTTGGGACGTTTTACACCTCTCCTGATGTCGCGCCGGGGACTTTGACGCTGTCGAATGGGACGTGTGGACAGCTTGTGTGGGGAGGAAATAGGCATCCAACACGCGCGGTGACGACGCCGGCGACATCATCGATAGGGTCCTCGGCTTCAACTTTCACGCGAAGGAAGAGTCTGACTTCAACACAAACTTTCTCAACAAGTTCATCGACAACGGCGACCACGACCACGACGAAGTAAGTACATCAGTAGAAATATCTCGCCTGTTTGTCAACTCTACTGACAAGCCTCAGCACCGCCAAGTTCGCTCCCAGCGCCTTCCCCAGCTCCCCCTACCCCCAATGCCAAAATCTCATGACTTCCTACAATGGCACCTCCATCGACCGCGTAAACCCGCGCGCCTACCAAACCACAAACAGCAGTTCCATAACAACCGGCTACGACTGCTGCGTCAGCTGCGCAAAGACGCCCGGCTGCGCGGGATCGAGTTATGGCCCTGGCAATTGCGAAATCATACTCACGAATCCGAATTTCTGCGCCCAGCAGATTGTTGGCGGGCGGTTTTATACGGAGGCAAGTGTGACGCCGGGGACTGGATTGGTGATTAGTAATGGGACGTGTGGGCAGATTGTTTATGCGGGAAGTGATAGGCCGGGAGCGAGGTTGTTGGGGTTGGGAGATTGATGTTTTTGTTGTTTGTGTTGGAGGGGTTTGGTATTTTAGTATTTTGGTATCTTTTCTCTTGGTTTCGATGGATATAGTTTTTTCACACAGATTTTCGATCGATTCATGTTTGCAGCTGGCTCTCGCTGCGATATGAGTTTGATACTTTCATGGTCCCAGCTCGGCCATATGATAATTATCTTAGTATCTGAGTCTATGCGGGCGAAATTTGTTATAAGAAGGTGAAAAATAACGAAGCAGTGTTCATAGGGTAATCTCGCAGCTTATCCACGCTCGCTGGCGTTTTTCGCTTCAATCGTGACGCCAGCCATGGGATGAGAGGTTCGCTTTTGACTCGATGATAATGAGCATGTGGTTACCGCCCTCAACCCCAAAGAACTTGTTAGCCCTACCCTGACAGTCGTTGAATCTCTTCGCATCCGCATCCACGACATCAACTTCCTTCGCTAGCCGCCCCTCTCCCCTGTGCTCTCCCAACGCTGCCATCACACCTACTCCACCACCTCCCCGGCACAATCGCAGCATCAATCTCCCGCATCTTCGCCGCTTCAACCGCCTCCATAAACACCGCCACATCATCGAGACAACGAGCAATATGACCAGCACACGATTCCAACCCAACCATCCCAGCCGCACGCGCAACTGTCCACTCTCCTTCCCACCAGCCGGTACTCTTCCTAGACTCGGCTTGAAACCAATGGTACCATTGCAAGCGGCGGGTATCCGTATACTCCCACCTACATCCATCCCCACGCCCATCACGGACCCCCTCATCTTAACCAGGATCCCCCCACCCCCTGAACTCCCACCCTCTGTCCATTCCTGCCGATTCTCCGATGTCAAGGTCCGCCCAAATACATTGCTAACACTATCCAACGCCATAAGCGTCTGCGGCACGTTCGTCTTACAGTGTATCACCGCGCCCCCATCCAGTAGTAGCTGTACGAGCTGTGCGTTCTCCGTAGTGGGTTTAAAGCACAGGGATGCGATGCCGATGCTCGAACTGACGCCTGTCACGTGGAAGGTGTCTTTTACTGAGATGGGGACGCCATGGAGGGGACCGAGGGGTTGGCTCGTGAGGGCGAGGTGGGAGTCTAGGAAGTGGGCGCAAGCAAGGGCGGAGGTGAAGAGGGGTTCGGTGAGTGAGGTGGTTAGTTGGTGGATGATTGCTGATCTCTAGATGTGATATATAGGTTAGCTGTGTTGGGAGAGTGAGGAGGGGTGGATGAGTGTGGAACGGGAGGGGAGGTTGAGGGTATAGAGACCTTACAAAATGCTCTCGTAACCTCGACCGCACTGAACTTTTTTTCACGTATCTCCTTCAATAGCCCTCTTACATCGTAGTCCTCAGTGATATGCACCTCTCTGGGTGTGAGGATACCGCAGGTTCGAGGGACGGAGAGAACGGTCGCTGTGCTAGGGGAGGGAAGGGCGGAGGCTGGGATCTGCCATTCTGGGTGTTTGAGGGAGGAGAGGAGGCGAGCTTGCGATCACGGATTGATTGCCATTCGGGCTGGGTGGATGAGGGTTGTGAGGGCATTATTGGCCCGAGTCGTCGAAAGGTGTTGGTGGAGGAATTCTGGGGGGGCCCACGGCGAACGTCATGTTTGGTGATCGAGCGTTTGCTCGGGAACTGGGATGGCTGAAGAGTATGATGGATGAGGATTGGCAAAGCGAGGATGCCCGCTCTTTGAACCCTCGTCGCTTTGTTGGTCGACCGTGGCCTCTTTGGTAATTGTGACTGGTTGTAGACAGAGTGGCTTTCTTAACACGACGGCGTACATATAAGCAGAATAGTAGTAGCAATGGCAAGAACGGACTGAAATAAGGGAGTCTGCTGTCATATAAGAATTCAGAGGCTACGCGACTGGGTTGATAACTGGTTGCAAGATCAAATGAACAATGTGGGGCCGACAGTCTGCAGAGCAAGCCTTTAATATCTAGGGTATTGCTATCTATTCGATGCATTCATGACTATAGTTGCCACCCGTCGTGTTCATGTATGCCCCATCCATCGTAAGAAACACCACTAGCAGCATGTTGCATGCTCCGAACCAGCACCTATCTCTCGGTCGATGTTGTGAACATTCTAGCTCTACGACTGGCCAAGGTTAGCTTCCGTGGATAGCAAGTAGAATGCGAAGATAGTCATACGGAGTGCTTGGCCTCATTGGCCTTGTCTCCAACGGCATCCTTGGCTGCGCCGGCACGAGTTCCTGCAGATGCGTTGTCGTCCTTGGCGACGTCTATGGGTAAAAGTTCAGCGTATGTCTGGAAACAGTGATGGTGGGAAGCCTACTCTTGTTGGCCTCCTTGGAGGCGGTGTCAGTTGTACCCTTGACGGTGTCGGTAACCGAGGAAGCGGCGTTGCTGGAACATGAGTCAGTGGAGAGTTTAGCACAGTCGTTGGTGCTGATCGACATACTTGATAGCGTCCATTTTGAAGATTAGTTTTTGGAAAGTTTGTGTGGTGTGTTGGTGGTTGAAGTTGATGTGTGAGTTATGGAGGTGTGTGATGATGCAGAAAGGAAGAAGTTGGGGGAAAGTTGAAGGGGTTTTGTTTACTGGTACGGCTAGACCCTTACCCCGCATACGTCACGGCGAACACGAATGTTTAATGACGTGCCTTAGTGGGGGACCAAGTCACGGGTGCAATCCAACGCGCTAAAGTAGAAGCCACAGTGGCCACAGTCCCTTACGGCAGGTCCTGACGGGCTTTCTGCCCTATCATCGAGATCATGGTCAATTTGCCTTTGTAAATTGCATCACAAATGCATACAGCGAAATCGATGATTGGGGAGATTAGAGTGCATGACGCCGTACGAGGGTTTGTTCTAAGCCGACCAGAGAATTCTGCAGTGTCATTCGACCTGAATTTGAAACATAACGTATCCATTTCCAACTCAGAGCGTACGTAACAGCGGTCGGCGGCCTCCGCAATAAGTGGGAGCCTGGAGTTACACAGGTTTAGTTCGAGCACAGGCCAAGTGTCCATCCTTCGTCATCTCAGGGTCTCCCTACTCTGAGGGGTGTCATAGCGACTGAGACTTGGACCGAGATTACCCGCAAAGGGCCACGTACTACTCTGTCACGCAAAGATGAAGAATGACTTTCCATGCATGAAAATGACGATCTTCTGTGATTTCTTTGTTGACGAATGTACCAACCAAGGCCAAAGTCAAGGGGCCTGGCGTCCTGAACAAAGCGTGCAGACCTCGTATAGTATGTAGGCCGCGGACAACAGATGTATGGATGGGGTTTGAGAAGTATCCGCGGAGTCAGGCTACAGCTTATCCGGGCGGCAAGGTTTGCGTTTAGCAGTCCAGCAGATGTTCAGTATGATCAATGTGGCTACAAAGGTTTTTGTCACTCATGTAAACTGATAAGCATATCGAGCGCTTCAATCCAAGCAAGGATCCCAGCCAATAAGCAAAGCACAGTCTCCTGACCTCCCTCCCTTCCCAATTCCTCACCCCATACTCGAAGCTCACTTCCGTATTGAACTCTTCGCCATCGATATTGACAAGCGTCTCTCCCGTATCATCCTAGCGCCATCAAAACCACACCATATCGCGCCTCTGCAGCAATGCGCGCGTATCCCATCTCCTTGCTCGGAGTGACCGCTAGAAACCAAGCAGACGTGTAATCAGACCAGAAAGCTAGCTACGCAGTGATAGTTGATGTATTGGGCGTAGTGGCCCTGTAAGGTCTTGGATGTCATAGATAGCACGCATTTGTCGGAATCGACGCGATTGGAGGGAATCATGTCGAAGCGCTCGGCTGGGAAGCCGTGAAGAGTGGAGAGGGTAATTATGGTGGTCTGAATGGAACGGGCTTGCGTGAAAGATGGACTATGAAGTGGCCTTCCCGTTGACAGTGAGTGTTTCAGGAAGGTGGTGAAGGCGTTTGAGGTTTCAGGAGTCATCGTTAGTAAAGGGAAGAGAAAATGGGGCTGGATACTACTGCAAAGAACGTACAGCTTGTTCAGACAAAATAGAGGCGGGCTTTCCTGCTGTGTCAGAAAATTGAAGGAGGAGATAACGTGAGCAAGTCCTTGCCTGATTCGACCAGACTTGAATTTTACAGATTTTGCTCAAAATCACATGAATTGCCCTGCGCTACAATTTCACAATCCTAAATATGGCGAGAAAAAAGCTATTAGCACTACTGCTACTCCTCGATGTATGAGGTTCCTTGATGCGAAGACGGATTGCACTCGCGCAGATATGTTATCGGTTCTGTGGCTCGCTTACAGGGTTTCAATTTCTTGTGCAGCCGTAGAAGCTTCTTTACCTATGTGCTAGGGCTAGTGGTCTCTCTATCCCTTTACTCCATATATACCCAATGCTTCCCCGCTCTTTGAGATGACCCGTGATTGCGCAAAGATGCTTGATCCAGGATAGTTATTCCTCTATCGTTTTGTGGTAAATGGGCGTCATTGGGCCAAACAGGAGTGCGTATGGTTCTGGATGTGAATAACAATATGCTTCCTCTTCTTCGACCCTACTCTCGGAAGCCTCATTTTGCTCTTACGTATTTGCATCGAATTGTGTCACAAAGACCTCAGCACACGGAGAGAAATTGAATTCAATCACTGGAGTTCTTCACACCTTTTGTTATATCCTCCCACCGGTCTCTCGGAAAAAGCAGAAGACACAGGTGGATCTGATAAAGGAGACGGTTGTGCCGCTTCCTTTTGGCCCGAGACTTAAAGCTCAAGATCTCCTAAAGTGACTGATGCCAGTGAGCCTTCCTCCTCGTTGGCAGTATCTTGAATACGCGACGGTCCCGGGACATGGATCTGATTAGGAGGCAATTTCTTGACCAGAGCATGAGCCGAGGGTGTACTAGTCTTGAGGTCATCCCCCCTCTGCTCTAGGACCTATGTGCTGTAGGGAAATACAAGTATAGTACGACCGTGACACCAGGGTGCAGCTAAACCACTATCTCGACATACGATTCCTTTTTCGCCTGCCCATAGACCGGTGAAACAATTCAGACCTGTTCAGAGCTGATAGCCCGCGCTGGATACTTCTCTGCAAGGAGCTCGGCGACCTCTCTTGCTGTCTATTGTCGGTTGGTAACATACAACCCTCTATCGCCTGAATGACCTTCAAAGTGTCCGAGAGCTATGTTGGTCATCGCAGCTATTCAACGCGACATGCTCAAGAAGAAGCTGTAGCGACGTCCAATGATGTCTGCGTTCGTGGTAGGGTAAACGATATATAGCTAAAACCTGTAGAGAAGGTTCAATTAGGCGCAAAAAATGCAATGACAGTAAAGCTAGAGAGGTCACAGGAGAAGTATGTGATGGCGCAACGCGATCTGTGCGCTGGTCAAACCTCGGCTCGCCAAATTATCTGTTCGCCGATACCTTTCATCCACCACGGCAACCTTCATAGAATTTTATAGTGCTCCCACATTATCTTATCAATATAGTAACATTGAATAGAGGTGACTTATAAGGTTTTCCAATAGGTCTTCACAGTACCACTTATTGCATTACGACGTGAACGGCTTCGCCGCTAGCGTTTTGTGGTACAATGGGCTAACGAGAAAGAAGAAACCTACGTCACCCAATGTTTGCTCTTGTTTTGGGTTATCTGAAAGCCGGACCTAATTCGATGCTTGAAGAATTAATGTCATCTGAGTATGCATACAACCTTCAGGTACTTCACGTCTCTCGCTTATACTTGAATTCCAGCTTTCTTTTCAAAGATTGATTAGACTCGAATCGATCGGAAGGCTACAGGCCCGATCCAGCCTCGGACAGCTCTCTCTCATGAGTCAAGACCATCATCATACCTAACTTTCCTCGAGCAACCTTGACATTAGCGCTCTACAAAGAATGGTAGAGTCCTACAGGCAACCTTAGCCAGGGCAACCTCAGTGACGTACCAATCTTTTTTAGGGAAGGTGGACCTGGTGGCAGGTAGAAGAAACTATTTTGTTTCCAAGGACTCGAATTTATATTAAATAGGAGCGCGAATTAATTTTAATTTCGTAACGATTATAGCGGCGGTACAAGGGAAGAGGCTATAATTAAAATCAAATACTACAAGACTTAAATAACTTTAAATTTAACTATTTAGGATAGATCTATAGTATATTTACATCTACTTTATATCATATTCTACTCGAGATTGGCGGTTACCCCACCCAAATTTTAGTGCGCGGGCCATCCGTTTAGCGCCAGCGCCAGTGGTTCGGAAATCTAAAGTAAAGTACTGGCGGAAGCTGGCCGCTAAAAGCTCCTCCGCAAGAATCCTTCGGCGTTGCAGATCCCCGCCCCGTCATAGCTAGCACTGGCACCAATATTTATCAAGAGATCGATGGGGAGTACCGACCAAGCCTGCAAAAATCTTTATAATTGAAGCAATGATAGGCTCAAGCCCCGGAGCGGCAATGGACGGGGATACGCTACTGCGTCAACTTGATCCGCAATGGAACACGGGTATGATAGCTGCATCGATCGCCATCTCGCTCTTGGGAGCTTTCACATCTACACAACTGTTTGTACTCTCTTGCCGTGGCCTCAGATGAATTGGCGTCAATACCTTACTGATGAGATATATGTAGCATGTGCCAGGCGAGGACGTCCGTTCACTTCTCAAGCGTACTGGTCTGGACGATACTGGGAAGCCTAACATTTGGCTTCTGCTCTATCTGGAGCCTCCACTTCGTCGCCATGTTAGCATGCGAGCTCGATCTGCCAATTGGAATAGACGTCCCGTTGACGATCCTCAGCTCGGCCCTAGCCGTCCTTTTCACCTTCGCTACTTTGGCATCGGACATACTGTGGGAAAGATATCGCCGAAGGGGGCATCAAAAAAGACCATCGCGGAGAAGAAGAAGAAGATTGTCTACAAAATCTACGGCTGTTGGGTCTGACCCGGACACATGGAAAAATGGCTTCAAGCCGCTTTCCGAGTCTGCCGAGGAGGAAGATGGTGTCAGTAGTGATTGCGAAGAGGCCTCCGAGAATATTGGTCTACTGGAAGGGCATCCACCTGAAATGGCGGCAGACCCTCCATTGAACACTGGAAATGGGACCGAATCTCCTTCAGTCGCTGCCCACCCAGCAACCATTGACAACTCGACACACAACTCTCCAGAGCTCTCCCCCACCGTATCGCCTGCGGGAACGTCGACGTCGAGGCCGTCTAGCACCTTTTCAGATTCGCGTCGATCTTCGTCCTTCATGAGTTCAAACCATAGCTCATACGGACTTGCGAACATCATGAATGTTGCTCAACGAAGCACAGCCCCGGCGAAAAATGCGTTCATTACGACTGGAGAGACCTTGTACGCAGGTTGCACCCGCAGGAATGTACTAAAGGGCTTTCTATGGTCTCTTGCCATCAGTGGGATGCACTACGTCGGTATTGCCGCCCTGCGAATACCTACTGGACATTTCACACTGAACCCGTTCTTGGTGGTTTTGTCTGGCTTGATCAGCTGGGTGGTCTGCCTCGTTGGTGTCATCCTCATGTCCCAAATAGAGACTCATCTCAGCCAACAGTTTCTTTTCTCCGCCGTTGCAAGTACTGGTGTGGCGGCGATGCACTTTACTGGTACGCATGTCCAATTCCCCAGGAAGGTTTATGACTAAAGGTTCGATACAGGTATGCTAGCCGTAACATTCTATTCCTACGCCCCTCCCTCAGAGTCCAGAGGTTACCCACCTGCACTAGCTGCCGCCATTGTCACCATCGCTATCGCGACCTGTATAGCTGCTAATTTCCTCCTGGCACATGTCGCAACGATATCACGTAACAAACTAGCTGAGATCGTTTTGACGAGAAAGGAGCTGTGGAGGACCATCGCTCAGAAGGAGAATGCTGAGCAAGCTGCAGCTGCGAGGAGTGACTTCATTGCTTCGGCCTCTCATGAGATACGAACACCACTTCATCATTTACAGGGCTACAGTGACTTGCTCTCCCGTACCGAATTGACGGAAGAAGGCCGTCTGCTTCTGTATGCGATTCAGCATGCTACAAAAACACTCTCCTTGAGTAAGGTGGCTCCACTCCGTTTCCCTGAGCCGCACTAAAAGACTCACAGTAACGAATAATGTATTGGACTGGTCAAAACTTGAAAGGAATGCAGAGGCTGCATGCCGGCCTATTTCCCTTGACATGAGGACAGTTTGCGAATCGATAATAATGCTCTTACCAAATCGTGACGATGCGGATGAAGTAGATCTAATGGTTGTTGTATCGCCGGACGTCCCCCACTCACTATTCCTGGACGAAATATACATACATCGCATACTGATGAATCTACTTTCTAATGCCCTGAAGTTTACGAGATCTGGTTACATACTATTGCTCATAGAGATAAATGACGACACGCTTATCGGCACAGTAAGAGATACTGGGTTAGGGATACCACGCTCGTTCCTGCCTCAATTGTTTGAGCCTTTCACGCAAGCCCAGGTCAGAGGCTCACAAAGAGGCACAGGGCTCGGCTTAAGTATCATCAAACAATTATTGCACAAGATGCAAGGGACTATCGAAGTGGAAAGCCGGCATGCAGATAGCGCCGAGGTTTGCCACGAACAGACTGGCAGTACTTTCACTATCACCATACCTGTACAACGATCCGACAACCATCACCATATCGAAGATCCTTGCGCAACCCGCCCTAAAATTGCTATCTTTCAAAGTGGGAACGAGGGCGTTGTCCGAGGATTACGTGATGCATGGCAGGTTTTCGGATGCGATGTTGTGATGATTCAAGAGTTCTCTGATCTCCCTGGCTCGGAATGGAAATACATCTGGGCAGACTTACCATTCTTGAAACAAAATCCTGGGCAGCTGCAGCAACTTCTGAAGCAAGACCAATGGCCAGTCCTTGTGCCAATTGATACGCAGGAGGCGCTAAAGCAGATGCCTGAGATCTCGACTGCGGCTCACTTCATCACGTTACCAAAGCCGCTAATTTGGCATTCATTCGAGCAACGCATCGCAGCTACCAGGGAGCCGGCGAACAGCATTATGACAAAAGCGGTCACTTTCGCTCCCACAGTCGATATTGTTGATCATGATGTTAAGGAAAAACTCCAGGAAGAGTCGGCAGCAGAGTATCTTCCTGTAGTTCTTCTGGTCGAAGACAATCCGGTATTGTCTCTGCAATTCCCCATTTGAGTGTCCCCTGACTAATACGCCATCTTCAGATCAATCAAAAACTCGGCAAAAGAATGCTATCAGCTCTAAGATACGAAGTCCTAACCGCAGACGATGGCGAAGATGCTATCCAGCAGATTGTAGACCATGATTCGGCCATCGACATAATACTTATGGATCAGTCGATGCCGCGAAAAGATGGGGTTACGGCGACAAAGGAGATTCGTGCCATGGAAGAACGAGGTACACTTTCTCGCAGAAGACCGATCATCGCTGTGACGGCCGTCGTGAGTGCTGAGGCTCAAGCCCTATTCAAGGACGCCGGCGCCGATGACTTCCTGACGAAGCCCCTTTCGCTAGACCGGCTTGGGCAGACGCTGGCGGCTCATTTACCTTTCAAATGATCTCCATGAGGGTGTTTTTGGCACATACTGGAACTGACTGTTGCTTTCTTGCATGACTATGAGCACGTTCACCACAACCAAATGCCTGCTTACGGTATAGTATATATCGTACAGCTGAGCAACTCCGGAGCTCTACTTGAAAGCAATCCATAATGCCCAAGCTATTGTGCGATGCTATGATTCTTTCTAGCGCTGCAGCGCGACGACAGCTGGAGACACTAGATACTCTCTCGCAGTTTCTTGACTGCTCTGAGCTGCTACCCTTTCTTCCAACTACTGAAAGAAGCACGCTTGAACACTACCGATCTTTCCGCGCAGTAGGGGGCCATCTACCGCCATTTTTTTACCGTCAAAAGGGATACTGGCAAATTGCCGACCTCAGACATACGGGGAACCTTCCATAGAAATCTGGGAGGACAGTCGCAGTGCATCAAGAAATGCTCGCTGGATACAATCGTAGAAACGACTCAGGTCAGCAGCACTCCAGAATTTGAGATGCCCTCCGAGAAAAGGCAGGGTGCTGGCCAGTTGGAAAACCAAGTCGCTGGTGAAATCCTCGGGTTTCTGATACGGGTTTATACCAATGTGTCATGCACCTTGTAGCACACGATCGGAGAGGACTGTGGCAACTTGCACGAGTCGACAATACATCATGAAAACATTGTTTACGTTTGAAAAAGTCACCTGGGCGGAGCAATCCCTCAATAGCCCTCGTCTCAATTGTGCCTTGCATCACACGAGCCGGCAGGGATGGATGGCTGCCTTCCAGCACCCAGTCGCTCACTGCGGCAGCTATTAGTGCCCGACGAGACTATTAGTGCCCGACGAGATGTCGTCAGCGGAGGCACTGATCCAGCTTCGCCCATTGTCATCCTGGTCAGAAGTTCCGGCCTCGAATTTTCACCAAGAATACGTTTACACAGTTGTAGGAAGTCCAAACTTTTGTGCAAATCACCGAGATAACTGTACACGTCAAGGCTTCGAGCAGGGTCCGTATCTGTATTTCGAAGCAAAGTGCAGACGACATCGTCAATCCGACGGATAATCGATGTTCTGAAATTTATCGATTGGGCTTGAGTTGGCATGTACTTTATTGGACCGCCCGCCAAAGAGTCCTCGATGGAGTTGAGATCAAAATTTTCCCTTGCTGTCATGGAGGAGGCCGACTCAGACGGCATTCTATTAAGCCTGATCCGAGAATGCTGCTGGTAGCTGCGGTCAGACGGCTCGCTCACAACGTTTGCGTCCCGCTGCCTCGGCATGTTATTAGAAACCAGTGCGTAAGGGGGTGTTGAGGCGGCTGCGGTGCTAGGCGGAGTAAATTGGCTTATCCGATAGTTACGTCCGCTTTCAAGGGCTCCACTCATGGGCATCCTTGTGTCCCCAACCTGTGTACCACTAGAACCATCCCGTTGGATGACTATTGAGACACCAGAATCCTGTGCAGTCGCTTCTTGGACCCTTGATTTGCTCTTTAGTCTGAGGTGTGGCTTTAGACGTGAATCTGAGCTAGATGGCCTACCGTCTCGGCCAGATGCTTGCCCATTCCGCTTTTGGCTTCTCGATCTGCTATATGCTGAGCTTGATCGCTCAGAGGTTTGCTGGAGGTTGGAATTGCTTAGGGAAGTCTTTCATTTCTTGGAAACACTGCATTGAACAGCTTTAGAGAGGAGCTAGTGCAGGCTCGGAATGTTCGTGGAAGCATTCGCCTAGCTTTCTGACCTACAACTCTTGAAATCCCAACACTCCCAAGGCCTAACTCAATTATCAACTCCCTAGCCTTAGGAGAGCATTCCTGTCTCGTCTTCCCTCAATCGAAGGACTCGCGGATCGCAATAGGGGTCCAGAGTACCGCGATCATCCCTGAACAACGTGTTGACACGCCCTTCACTATATCGAAATTTACGGTGTCTCCTCTACAGATCCCAACAATTTTGTTGTATCTTCTTAAAATTAAGAACCACCTCAGGGAATTCTCTCGTTAAGACGTTCCTGAGCTCAGTGACTGATTCGTTTCGATTGAGTAAGTAGAGTGACTCTTGACCCTTGTGTGACTCGATATGCTCAAGGAGGCGGGCTATCATCGCTGCGGTCTATGCTGAGGCCATTGCCACTGCTGTGCACCAGCAATCGATGCTCCAGCCCCGATACTAGGAATCTTATTTGATCGAAGATGGCAGTACGGAGGGGCCCTGACATCCAGATTATGGTCTAGGTGTTTGCTTCCTTAAACGGCCGCGGCCGAAATGGCCCTGCCGCAGAACCTGTCTGCGTGAACTTGATCGATTCACCCAAGATCTGCTTATGCCTTATCCTGCGAATCTTGGTGCTGGACTGACACATAAGGACGGAAGGACATGGTAATGGTCTTCAGCTTCGTTCTCGTTTCATGTTTGCTACTGTGCACGACCTGTCAAAATCTTGAGCAAACAATGCAGGTAGCCGGGGGCGGTAGCGAACCCGTACTAGATTACGCGATTTCGGCGAGCTTTATTTGTTATTCGTCACGGGAGAGCAAGAGTCTCTTCCCAGGTTTCCTCACGCTATACAGGTATCCTTATGTGACTTGCCCTTCACTTTTTTGACCGCACGGAATATGACAGGATTTCATGAGATTAGAATATATCACAAATCTGGAAATCTTGACTGCTAGTCAAGCAACAGGGTTCTGCTATACCGCTCTTCTGGCGAACCGATCACGACTGCTAGGTAGTATTCATTATCTCTACATCTCCCTGATCTTCCGTTAATATGCATGGTTAGCCTGGTATCGAATGTAAGCCACTGAGTGATCAAATAGGCATGCAGCATGTGACAGTAATTGATGCTCTTTGGTAACGCATCAACCTGGTGCCGATGCTTAAAATCGACCAGCAAAACTCTGTTGCTATCCCGACCACGGATAAGATCCCCACCATAAATTACTCCTCGTTGTCACGTCAATGCAACTCAGCGAAGCCGCATGAAGGTGCGTTCAGCTTCGGTCCTAACACTGTAAGCAGGAGTTAACAGGCGGGCCCGAAATGGGATTTTCGTTAGACAACAGAATATGGCGGTCTTAGAGGTACGGCGGAGGTAAAAAACGATCTTAATTTCAAGCCATTAAGCTCTCTCGTCCCTTCTAGTAATTCGAATTAGTCAAACAATGTGAGCAGTCATCAGAGAAGATGCCTAAGAATATTTTCCAAGGATAGCAGCGTTAGGCTCTGGATAGAGTGGTGACCTTAGTCCAAAGTTTTGAATCCGGAATAGCTTTCAGCAGTGTCTGTTACTGTCATGAGCCTGAAATTAAAGGCGATTTCCCTCGGAATTCTAATTGCCACTACTGAGGACAAATCCAGAAGTCTAGACAAGTCCTAAGCCAGATTGCGTGGAACCCGTTGCGCAATAAGTGGGGAATGGGATTCGACTTCGATGACTTGTTGAGGCTCAACATCGTCAACATCGACGATGTCTTTACCATACTAAAATTTGCGCTAAACAAAGGCCCGAAATACCATAACATTCAGCCAAGACACGCGTAATAATTGAGCAGGACGGAAGGATGGGTCATAGACATGACATCCAAAAAACAAAGACCCCCTACCATGGAAGATCTGATGGTTGAGTTCTTGGCGTTGCTGGCGAAAGACCCCATAGATCCTATTCGATACCGGTACAGTGATAGAACCGAGGCAACTGTACAATTCATTTGCAAGTTCGCGGTGCCCGCTGACTGGCTCGTTCGTGATGAAGCTATGGACCGCGGAGCTGGTTTCTATAATTTCAAACATAATCTAGTCGGCGGCATGGCCCCTATCGTCCGCCGTCCGCTGTGCTCCTATACCCAACTTTGAACTTGTGTCTGAACCCGAATCAGTCGCTGCGTACATCATGAGGCAGAAATGGCAAGAGATCAAACAGTACGATGAGGACAATGTCCCGGCCCACTTGATGAGAGTAAGGCTCGTCGTCGTGCGTCAACATCGATCCGATTATAGCAAAGATTCGGGACCAGATTGCCAACTTCAATCGCGAGCCGAATACTGTTAAGGTCGGAAGATCACTGAAGGTACCTTATCCTCATCGTGTTTAGCGAAGCTTATCCTGATATCACAAATTTGAAATAGGGAGTCATGTTTGCTGGTGGGTTTAATGAGATTGAGTACGCCATTCCAAGGCTAGAGGAGGCATTTGACAGTGGACCTCACCCTGTCCAGATTAAGGCACCGACGCAGCAGTCGTGAGTCCTACCATTGGCCGACCGAAGACATACGCTAATATGAATCAGCCCTGTCTTGGTATCTGAAGGAGGAATCTTGGCGTCCGCTTACAAGAGTCTTTTCGGAGCAAGGTGCTGTCGTCAAAGCATCGGCATCGCTTGGAAAGAAAGGTGGGAAGGGAGAAGCACAGTGAACCTCGCAAACGTATATCAAACATTGACGGGAAAGAAGTCGCAAGAGATTGCATCCGGCGGATACACAGAGTGGTAGGTTTTCGACTCCAATATAGCTACCAAAGATATTTTAATGGACTTGTCGCTACCAACAGGGCGACAAATTTGATGGCGAGAGCGTGGCCAGAGTAAGAGGTTGGAGGGCAGCAAATGATAAAGGGCTGGTGACGATGAAGGAAGTTGTATATGTCAGCTCTGGTGAGATGAGAAACCATTTAGATGTGAATGCTTCTGACAACGGTAAGCCAAAGCTCATTGCAAGGCTTATTAAGAGAACGAGCTGACGAGATGGATGGCATTCGTCTGTTGGGCACACTCAAACACTCAATCCCCACATCTCAGCTGAGGAATGTCTCTGAAAATCCCAAATACGGAGCCACATATCCCCTTTTCGACTACCGAGTTGACCTCACCCTTCGTTATCCATGCATTACGATTGAGCTTAGCAACAACCTCGACGATGAGTCCGACCGCAGCGGCGCTAACAGGTAGGACTAGGGCAAGGACGTGAACAAAAGATCGCTTGACCTACAGGTTCTCGAAGCTTTCAATGTAGCAAGGCAATAATACCCCGGGTCGCAAGTCAAGGACGTATCAACAGATCTGCAGCAAACAGTGAGATTTCCCAAATACACAGCAGAACACCCACCATCGACATGGAGCTTCACAGAACGCCGTACAAACCTAAATTCAACAATGATTCCCCGAAGTGCAGCCTTCGGCTACCCAAGAAAGTTATGTAGAAGCAGTCGTTCACGTCACGAACGAGCTCATTCTCCAATCACGAAAACGGGAGATGGTACGCTTATCAGGAGACGCGAGATTCACATGACGGTATTCGAAGACACGATAGATCCGCGACGTTCGCCAACAGCCCCGGAGACGAATCCAACATGTCGATAGATGAAATGCTTGAAATGGCGACGTCATTCGAAGACAGTCCAGGTCCCTCATAGCGACCCCGATCCGTGCTCACTCGGCTGCGAGATCTTTCTGCTACACCGAGTCAGCCCAGTGGACGCAACAGCAGATCCATGGAGATGGATACTCCAGCCCGAATCCTGAGTCCTGTGCGTTTTAGGACCTGCAGCTCGGAGATGCCGCTGCAGTGCAAAGAATGTCGGAATGGTACTAGGCGCACGGAGGCATTGGAGGTTCACCCGGGTGCTAAGGGGCGGAAGACGGCGTTTACGCCTGTAAATCGGAGTGATGAGACGAGGCATTCGATCAGTGGGCGGGCTAGTATTTTATTATGATGTTGCTTTGCGTGGTGCCTTTCGGACCTTTTCCGTGTCTTGATGATGTTATGTAGTTCAAGCTCTGGTTTTTATGGTACAGAGTAGTCAATCAATGTAGATACTGAGCCTGAGATTACAATTAAGCATTAAAAAGATCTTGAGCTTGCTCTGTGGCCTTGTAGAATGTAACTCCGACCATTTGCTGGAACTGAGCGAGAATCCTCAAAGGCCTAAGAGAGGCAATGTTTCTAAAGCTTTTATTCTATATTATTCTACTTACATAGTCTATAGATTGCACGTCTACAACTCGCATCATTGCCATTAACAAATTTCTGTGCATACATCTCGCCGGATCCTTATACGAAGATATAGAGCTTCGCAAATGGCGAAGAAAAGAAACGATGATGGTAGAAATACACTTCAGTACCTATAGTAGTCATTGTCATTGTATTCCGTACTCTTTCTTTATTTCATAGAGACTTACCAGCGTATCGCCAAGCTTGAGCCGATATTTACTCCGAACGGACGCAAGACCTCAAGTCTTAAATTGTGCAGAAATCATGTTCCATCAACTATCGCATTTAGATTCCTACGCAGCGATTTTCATCAAATTTGCTTAAATAGGCTGGACAGTCTGTCTCCGAGTGTAGCAGCCTTGATCGAGCGGGTTCTCAGGCTGGATGGTGTCAGATGATACATTCGGACGACTAATTTCAGCGAGAGAAATAATGTTGTGATCCGTAGTCGATTCCTCAATACCGTGAGGCGGTGGCGGAAGCGACATCATGTTGATCTCTGCCTCCAGCTCAGCCTTTTCGTCGACGGTGAGATCGCTCTTCGCCTTGCCAATCCTGACAAAGCCCACCAGCAGGCTAAGCGAGACTCCTGCAAGGCCGACCCCAAACCAACAGGCCGCCTTATAGCTCTCCTTCTCTCGAAGGTGAGCTGTTGATGTCTGGACAATTTCTGCAAGTCCAAGGAAGGCGCTGATACCTAGGAAGACAAGACAGTTGATCAAAGCACCTGCAAGACCTTGACGCTTCTTGGGCATGCTAGTGGTGATGAAGATGTTACTGGTGCTGTAGGTTATGTCCACACCGACAGTGGCGGCGATCATGGCGGGGAAGATGTAGGCCCAGTAGTTGGGGTTGTCCGGTAGGATTGCGAAAAGCAACACACAGACGATGTAGCCGATGGCAGAGATAACGAGGAGGATGGTCCCTGGTAGGAGGTGGAGTATGAAGCCACCAGCTGTGGCTAGGAAAAGGCCACCGGCTGCCATGGGCGTATACCATGCCGTTGTCTGTAGAGATGATTTATGCAAGATATTCTCGATACTATGGACTCAATTAGTAGAGAACTCCGTGCAGGGCTTCGGAACTCACTAGAAGCTGGCATAGAACAAATAGATGCTGAAAACACCATACGTAAGGAAGAGTGCAGCGCACAAAGGCTTCATATACCTGACATGGAAGAGATCGAATGGCAGCAATGGCATCTTGGCAACCCATCCCTCAATATAACCTGCGCCAGCAAGGAACAGGCATCCGAGGGCGAACGTGACGTAGATGTACGGTGTCCTCCAACGGTCGGGTGCGTGGGAACTACCAGTGATGGCAAAGACTAAGAAGATTAGCCCTGGCACAATGGTGAAGAATCCTAGCCAGTCCATCTTGACCTCCATTGAATGTCGCTCGTGCCTATCGGAAGGCACGGTGACGAAGGCTACTGTGCTGATGAAGAAAAGCATTGCCGAACCTATCCAGAAGTACCATCCCCACGGAAGGTACTCTCCGCTGACTCCGCCAACAAAGATGCCAGAGAAAAATCCTATAGGGGAACATGCGCCGTAGAGGCTGAATACCAGGTTCTTCCTCGGTCCTGGACGATAAATACTTCCAAGCAACATCACGCCTGCAGGTAGGAAGGCCGCCGGGCCAAGACCCTGCAAGGCACGGCAAAAGTTCATCATCAGTTGATTTTGGCTAAAGCCGCCAATGAAGGACCAGATGAAGTACCAGACCAGGCCGGACATAAAGAGAGCATAGCCACCGTAGATGTCTGCGAGTCGACCAAAAGGAAGAAGGAACGCGCCAGTCATCAATGAGAAGACGTTTGCCGGCCAGGTCTGAGATTGAGACGGGATGTCGAGGGCCGTGGCCAGCGTAGGCAGAATAACGTTGAAACCGCTGACGAAGTACTCCTGTAACACAGTGGTCAGTGGCTATCGATAATTGTCCAAAGAAGACAGCACTTACTGCCATGACCATAGATGCCAGTAGCGAGAAGCAGAACCCAACCTCCCTCCACAAAGTCTTGAAAATTGCTGGTCTCTCTCTGCCAAGTCGCTCAACACGAGCTTGCATGTCTTCGCCTCCAGGCCCTTCGTCTTGAAACGCCATCTCAACACCAGCTAGTACCATTCACGGCTTATAAATGAACGGTATGGTGCTGCAAGTACGCGTCTATGCTCTCAACGAGACTGACCAATGAGAAGAGACACGAGCAACAGCAAGAACAAAAATGCCAAGCTAGCCTAAAGAGGTAAACTTTTCCCGACGCTACCAAGATTTCAGATCCACCGGACAGAAGCTTTATAACGTGACGATACGTCACTAGAAGATTATCTCAAGACATGGCATTGACACGCATCATTATTTTTGATGAAGTACAGAATGTACTGTGAACCACAAAAGGGTGTTGCCTTGGTAAATTACAGTAATGTAAAGCGCGCTGGGCCATACTTTCCTAGTGGCCTTGTCTGTCAGCTTCGAGGCAGCGAGGTATCGGTCACAGCCATGAGGTATGGATGCTCTGATGCTCAGTCGAAAGGCACCGAGTGTTGTCACCACAAACGAGGTTGTTGGAAGCTTTCCGTCATCGTTCGATTCTGCAGAGAAGGATCAGAACTTACGGATATGACTCATCTTCAATGCATGACGGCTGTTATTTCACAACATATCGAAAGCGCAATATTTTTTCTATAACTACTTGGACAATATCTTACTAAGCTAGCATTAGCAACTTCGACTACGTCTCTTCACACTGGTACAGAATTTCGCCAAGAGAGCCAGCGAGGTTCGCTTGTCTTCAAACTGCATTCAGGCTTGCAGTTGGTTAGATATTTATCAAAAATAGGGCAATTCAGACTGTCGATTTTTTACGGATCCAACTACGAGTGTCCAGAGGACGTATCACACTGTTTTCGCTACGCAAAATGTACTCCTTATATCCACTCACCCAGATCATATAGAATCAATTCGAGAAAATTCACAGATTTAGATTAGACCTCAGAGATAGCACTCGTCTAATCTTCTGTTCTGATTCGCACTGACTGGTGAGTACGTGGCGGGAAATAGTGTCATGCGTCAAACGCGCCAGCACTCCAAGAAGTAATATCATAACTTTCTCTACCTCTAATTCTGTAGAAATAGACTCTACAGTATCAATTCCGCTGAGAAAATTAGGTATCACATCGTTTTTTATAAATCTAGTATAGAGTTCGCTTGCAACCTCTCGTTGTTAAGTTATTGTAATTTTTCCGCGATTTCGATACTTGTTAAAAAGCCTCTACTAAAATGGACGGTTTTTGGTGTTCTAAAATTCCGAGGTCATATTTCTTCCAACTTGAGTGTGCAAACGGCCCAATCCCGCTCTAGATATCTCAACCTTTTGCACAAAAAATGCATAACCTCGGCCCGGCGTCGCAAGATTTCATCTCCAGTCGCAGCCATGGTTACTATCCAATGGATTGGGCCGGTGTGCCCGCCTATATCAAGAAAGCTGTCCAAATACTGAAGCTTGGTACAAACTTGGATTTGCAAGAAGATGGCAACAAGTGTCATAGAGGCGAAGGAAGGACTTTAAGTAACGACTGGAGACGACCGAAAGAGTTTGAAGCCGCGAAAAATTGCCGCGGGACAGATTGGAATTGTGCAATGAAGGCCGCCGGTTGGATGAAAAGGGGTCCGTTTTTAAGACGTGCAGGTCAAGTCCGAAGAGTCGTCATGTTGGTACGCCAGACAAGAACATATAGAGACTACGATATTTGCGGTCGTCAATAACGCACCTAGTCGCTTGGGTTTAAAGGGATTGTTTCCTCCTTCAGATGTATAATACTGTTGTGTACAGACGGTTTAGAGTCGATGTTTTCTCAATTACTCCAAGACGGTACTCTACATGAATACCGTTATAGGGGCCAGGAAAACAATGTATATAGAGACTTTGAGGAGTGTGGCAAACCTCTGAGGACGGAAAGGAGGCTTCATGAGTATCACTAAATCGAGTGGGGTAGGAAGGCATTGTGACTAACCATACTGAGTGTGGCACTCGCGTGCGCTATCGAAAAATAATTTTCTCGATTTGGTAGAGTTCTAAACAGACTTTATGGCGCATGCCAAGGAAGCTTTGAGTATTAATATTATATAGGTTATCCTCCGCATGAACCATTGCTTTCGAAAGCCAGATATCAAAAGTCTCCGTATTCAAAAAGGATTTTACCGTCACATTCATATATGACAGAAGACAAGGCAACTTGAGGTCTATCCAATCAAGATTTCACTTATCGTAATAGCACTTTAATTCCACGAGCCGACTACCAATCATCTTACGATTACCATGGCAACCTCCCAGATCCCCTCTCCGCATTCGCCCGTACGCAGTTTTCAGCCACTGAAAAACTCGGGACTAGAGGGTGAAATCCTAGTATTCTTCGACTAGCACTAGAACCCCTCCTAGGGATCTGTAAGTGTCTCCTCTCGGTCAACAAGGACGATGCACTTCGAGACCGGCGTATCGGCCTTGTCACGTATGAAGTCAAGATTGAAGGAGCCAAGGACTCCAAAGAAGACAGCGTACCTTCTGTCAAACATGCCTTTATATTACAAATCAACCAGCAAATTCACAGAAAAGACTTAGACGGAATTTTTGGCAACAGTACGCTCAGAATCAGCAAAACTCCATATGTTTTCTGGCTTGTACAGTCCGAATCCGGCGTCCGGTGGGAATCGTGGTATCAGCACTTCGTAGAAAGATTCGACTTCAGCAGAGTCAAGAGACTGAATATCATGATTTGGGCTTCCAGGTGGAACAATCCGAAAGAGGTCGTTGTCGTTGAGACCATGAACTATGCTGCTGACTTCTGTGAAATCCTAAAAGAATCTAGACGTAAGGCACTTTTCGGAGTCTTTCTTCCCCATAGTACCATATACCTCCTAAGGGCTTAGAAGCGCCCCGTGTGGGAGAAGGGTGGAAGCAACATCCTTTCAAGGGGGCTAGTGTGCAATTCAAAACTAGAGCAGCTGGAAAAGATGGCCGTTGGAAGGCTCGCTACCATCGTGGGAATCTACAGCAGTCGGTGATTCCCAAGACCTCGGATCTTCAGCTGGTAAGTTATCCCCGTGCAGCGTATGATAAGGTTGACCGAGACGTAGATATTGCTCCCCTTTACCACTCTCCGCAACGTAAAAGAGGCATCGATACTCCTACATCCAGGCGCCGAAGGAAAGCTATTTTCCAGGACGTTAAAACTAGAATCACAGGTAGCGCAACTCGCGAATGTGACGCAAAGTGGCTGAAGGCTGTGTCGGAGGCATGCCGTGTTAGGCTACTCTCTCGTGAAATACTCAAACCCATCAAGAGGCCAAGGAGGATTGGGAGTCCTGTCATTATGACTCTGAAGGGAGCTTCACCGGGAACTCTGGGCCCGAGTCGAGCGATGACGATGCTGATAGCTTCTAGTGGTAGATTCGAGATTGAAAGGCAGAAATTGGTCTTGTGATTTACCTTACTTTGGCTATTTACATAATCCTACATGGCCACGCATTCAATTCAATTGCTTGCTTCCCCTACGTTTCTAGTGCTCATAAGGTTTACACGCAGATGGATGACGGATGTGAAGAGCCACTGATGTGTGGAGTCGATCCAAAGGAGAGAAAAAGAGCTAAGTCCGCTGTTCTGGTTGCCAAGGTGCATCGTTGACATGTTTTGAAGCTCAACTTCGAAAAAACGTGGCGCGGAATTTCAGAGCACAAAACCATCGGTCTTGGCCGTGGCTTTTTCAGAAGTAACGATCTTTCCTTCGTCCTGGGCGTATATTTTGGGAGTGGGGAGACTTGAACGCCATTAATATCTCATACGCAGTAAACAGATTTGTTAATATTCACAAGTCTAGAAACAAGACAGCCTATCGCGGGAGCTCAATGTCCAGGCTATGGTAGAAGGAAGGCGTTGCGACGTTCTTCCCTCGCCCTCAATCCTTAGGTCGTTATTGTTATCATTACTGAGCTACGCGCCACTACCCAAAGGATAAAAGCACGGAGCACTTTTACGCACACATATCGGATACCAAGCCGAGTGCTGTATCTCTAGACGCATGGTGAAAGCATCCGTGTCAGCAAATTCCTGCGAGCCACGACGCCGATGATATCCTATCGCATCGTGTCGTTTCAACATGCACACCACGATTGAGAAGGTGTTGCGAGGTCGACTTTGGATTCTTAGCAAGGCTTAATCATTGATGATGACGGTATCAATGAGTCGCAAGTACACCTGCCTGACAACTTATCGTCGACTCGAGGCTTGGAGAAGCACAGACCAAACCATCACGCCTATCGCGCTGTCTGGTCTCATGGGTATGGGAGCATGCTTACGGATCTGATTTCTCGAAGGAACGAATGCAGTGTTGCATAGGGTTCGCGTACACATTTGGTGAAGGATTCCCTTCATCTACATACGTGTTGGAGAGGCCATAGAATGGAGAATCAGCTTATCATGTCGCCTCGTCTCAAAGAGGTCACCGCAAAGGGGCATCGTTGCGAGTTCCGACGACTTCTGGCTCGAATCATATGACTTTGGACCAGGCTTGTCATCTGTGCGTCAAGCTGTCCGCAGCCATGGTGGTGACTGGGATTCGAAGATTACAGTCTGGCAAATTGGCTGGTGCGCATGGACAAATCAACAGTCCCGATTCGGTGCTACGTGAGCACCCTCTTCCTAGCTCGATTGCTACAAGCGATCCTATAAGCGACCCAATCCCTAGCGGAACTCAGCCCCCACTTCCCGGCATGCTTGCCCTGCACGACAGCACTAGCGGGCCGTTCAGCCCCCTCCTTTGCCTCTAAGAAGATATAATTGTGGGGATCATCAAAAAACACCGACGTCACGCAACACAGTCAGTAATCCTTCTGCACCGTACTGAACACCCATTCATAGGCTCAACGGTCAGCGGCTTCTTTGCGCGTCTCGCGTCAAGGCATTCTAGATTAACAATTGAATCATTTAGGTTTTGGCCGGCGTACTGATCTGCCTTGACCAGCGTGCAGCTCCCCCTTATTGGCAGTGAATAAGGGCGAATCCCAGTAAAGTAGACTTCACTTCTAAATCTCTCATGTCAGCTTGTACCCGACCCGGAGCTTTCCCCGCTGCACATATAACCTCCACCTGCCCCGCTGGGCTTCATGATCTCTATTCCCTTGCAATTCTTGCAGAAACGCCCTTATCAACTCATAGCTCCTGCGCATTCTCCGCACATCGACAACATGGAGAACATTGGGAAATGGAACGTCGCTCGCAAGTACGAGCAGAGGGCGCTTCTCATAGCTGTCAATTGCGTAGCTGGGCTCTCTATCTTCTTCTTCGGTTATGATCAAGGTGTTATGGGAGGTGTCAACAATGATCGCAGCTATGCCACGACCATGGGGTTTGGTTACTACGATGACAAAGCGCAAGGTGTGAATGTTACGCGCACACTACTCCAAGGAGGCATAGTAAGTCTGATAGTTTCCCCAGTGTGGGGATTCTAGCTGACGTTCCACCAGGTCGCTGTCTACTATCTCCCAGGGACACTCGTCGGTGCCTTAATTGGTGGCTGGTTTGGAGATCGATACGGGCGTATCAACACTATCGCGTTGGCCTCAGTTTGGGCGATCATTGGCGCAATTCTCCAATGCTCTTCTCAAAATGCCAACTGGATGATCTGCGGTTAGCAATGTATAACACCGACAATATGACGTGGCTAAATTGTCCCTAGCTCGTGTCTTGAACGGCATTGGCACTGGTATCTTAAACGCTATCACACCTGTATGGGCCACGGAAACAGCCAGTCACACCTCCCGAGGTCAATTCGTCGCCATCGAATTCACACTCAATATCTTCGGTGTTGTTGTCGCGTATTGGATAGAATAGTATGTATATCACAGGTACCACACAACATGTCAGAGCTGACTTCCACAGTGGATGCTCATTCTACAAACCCGTCAACTCATCATTCATCTGGCGCTTCCCCATCGCATTCCAAATCGTACCTCTCATATTCCTTCTCTGCGTCGTCTATCTTATGCCCGAGTCGCCCCGTTGGCTCATCAAAGTCGGCCGCGAAGAAGAAGGACGATATATACTCCGTGGTCTGCGTGGCGAACACGATGGTCTCGCCGAGGCCGAATTCCAAGATATTCGCAACATTGTTGAGCTCGAGCGTAAGACGTCGAAGCAGAATAGTTATCTTGCTATGCTCTTCGGCTGGAAATCTGGGAAACTCCACACCGGACGCCGTGTTCAATTGGTCATCTGGTTGCAGATTCTTCAGGAGTGGATTGGGATTGCGGGTATTACCATCTACGGTCCTACAATCTTCAGGATCGCGGGCATCTCCCCTTCGCAACGCTTGTGGGTTTCCGGTCTCAACGATATCACATACATGGTAAGTTCTCGACAATTCTCCCCAATCCTTGCCCGTCGTTTGGTAGCCCAAGAAGCACAGCTAATGAACCCAGATGGCCACCCTCATCTGCGTCTTCACCCTCGACCGTATTGGCCGCCGCTGGACCCTCTACTGGGGCTCCGTAGGCCAAGGCATCTGCATGTTCGCCGCCGGCGGTCTCGCCCGCGCCACCATCAACAAAGTCGACCGAGGCGAAGACGCAAGCGGAGTCGGCGGCGCAGCAACCTTCTTCGTGTTCCTCTTCACTGCTATTTTCGGAGCTACGTGGCTTACCGTGCCCTGGCTTTACCCGGCTGAGATATTCCCGCTGGAAGTCCGTGCGAGAGGGAATGCGTGGGGTGTGGTTGGTTGGTCCATTGGGAATGGTTGGACGGTAAGATTCCTCATCATCCCTCGACATTTTTCGATTTTGCGAAAGTTATTCATTGATGATATCAGGTGCTCCTCCTCCCAACCATCTTCGCCAAACTCAACGAAAAGACCCTTTACCTCTTCGGTGCCGTCAACGCCGCCACCATAGTCATAGTCTGGGCGCTCTACCCGGAAACCAACCAGCGCACCCTCGAAGAAATGAACCTCGTCTTCGCTTCCGACTCCATCTGGAACTGGGAAGCCGAGAAGAATTTCGCCATCCTCAAGGAGCAGAATCCGGAGCTGTTGCAAGCGGCCCGTAGAGGTGGTAGTGTTGTTGATCCGGAAGGTGTGCATAAAAGGCAGGGCAGTCTGGTGCCGAGGAATATGAGTTTGGATGCTAGGGGCGTTGATGGTGATTCGGATGAGGGCGAGAAGGTTGGTGCGAAGCACATCTAGGCTCTGGGATTGTCTAAGAGACTAGGATTTTTGTTCACCCACTTGCTTCTTTTATGCAGACCTTTTATGTTTGGAAATAGTGATAGGATATCTGGGCCGTGGAGAATGGTTGGGGGGTAGGTTTGGGTAGCTATGCTTGTAATGAGCTCTACATCGATAGACTAGACCTCATCGCAATGTTGTAGAATACAAATCCTAGATCTCGTCGGCTACACTTATCGCAACCTCCTATGATGCCGTCTGGATAGATTGTGCCATAAGACCTTCAAGCTCGACCAATGACTTTCCTCAGTCCCAGAAAAGGTGAGAATAATCCAAAAGACTTTTGTACCGCGCGGCGCCGGATACATTAGGTTGAGGCATATTCGAGGACACATTCCCTGACAGTCCCACAGGTGTGCCAAGCTCCGCTAAGCCCCTTCGAGCTAGCGCCTTCTGCTCTCCATGCAATGCCGCTGTTCAGCTGGAGTGTCAGTAGGCTAACCCGAAGGGGCTTAGCGGGCTCGGCAGGCTTGGAGGACTGAGGCAACCAATGACAGGCTTTGCATCTTTTCTTAGTCATCTGCTGCCATGATTCTGGAAATTCTTGCCTCAGTCCCTCAGACCTGCCGAGCCACCGTTAAGCCCCTTCGGGTTAGCTCCCGTTCACTAAGCCCCTTCGGGTTAAAAATATTAACTTCGTAGTTAAACGGCGGCAGGTTTAAGCCTAAAACCCTATATTTTTATTAAGTTCGTATTATTTTCGCGGGCCGCTTATATAAATTTTTCCGTTAATTTTTTTCTTTATTAATAATTAACTTTACGACGTAATTATTATTTAATTATTTTAAAATAAAATTTAAATTAATCGCGCGCTAATACTTCTATATATACTCTTTCGAATATAATTATCTATAATATTATCTATCGTATATATAACGAAATAAATATAGATTATTTAAAAATCTTTAATTATAATTTAAGTTTCGACTATTATTATAATAATAATTATTTATCGTTAGTTTTTATTCTTTATTATCGGTAGGTCCCCTTCGTTATAAAACTCTCTACGAAATATATTTAAAATTAAAATTAATATTTATTATAATAATATTATATATAGTAGGCGATTTCGTATCTACGCCTATTATAATAAAGATAAATAATTTATATAAAACTTTAAATCGAAAATATATAAAAGGCGCTACGATATATTACTTCGGAGTCGAGTTTAAAGAGAAATAATATAATACTTTAAATATATTATTAAACTAGAGAACGGATTTAATTTTAATTACGAAAACTAGATTTAATAAAAATATCGTCTTTTAAATTTTATTATTAATATTTTTACCTATTAAAGCGGTATTAATTATTATATTTTTAAATACTTTATTAAAAGAGTAATACGAGAAATTAAATCGTATATTTAATTACTAACTCTTCGTTTTAAACGGCGATAATAATAAACCCGTTAATATTATAATAATACGCTCCGGCTACTTTACCTACGGTATAATAATTAAATACGATTTATAAATAAATAGTTAATAATAATAGTCTTTATAAGTCCTAAAATTACTAGTTCGAGTAATTTTAATACCGACGTACTACGGTATACTAGCTTTACGTTACGATTATATTTATTAATAATCGACGAGCTTTATTTAATAACCGAGTAAAAGGAGTTTTAATTAATATACTTTAATTTAAATATCCTTTAAAAATAATAATTATTTAATATCCCTCTTTTAAGGGTCTTAATAATACTCGATATCGAAATATTTAAAATTATATAAAAGCGATATACTTTCTCGGAAGATATTATTATTATAAAGACTCCGTTTAATCGGCTAGAAATATATATTTAAATTAATACTATTTATAATTTTATTAACGGTATATTTAATTTATAGTATATTTTACCGTCGTAAATTACTACCGTTTAAGATATTCCGAAGACGATTATTTTTATAAATTCTATAACCTAGGTTAGGGATATATATTAATTAATATATATATAAATAAAACGATTATCGTATCCGATCGAGGGTACGAAGTTAGTCGTACTTTTTTTCGCGGCGATAACTACTCGAGATAAATAAAATATCGTAATATATTTCGGTCTATTATCTACCTAAGGCTTATCTCTACGTATTATTATTATAATTAATATTTATAAATTAAGGGTTAATAATTTAAATATAAAGAAAATTATTTAATAATTACTCCCTTCGTCTATTTAGAAAGTATATTAATATATAGGTCGCGCGATATATTATAATTAAGAGTAAATATATTTTATTTTATTATATCTACTCTAGTATATAAATTTTAGAAACGGTATATCTTTAATAGAGTTAGCTTCGCTCGATAATATAATAATTAAATCTTTATCGGGGCCGAGAAGAGTTTATATAAATTATATAAATATTATCTAACGAGCTCGAATAGTATTTAATTTATATAATCTCCTTAATATACCCGGGAGTAGTTATATTCGCGATATCGGCCTTATCTTTTTTAATAATATAAAATATAATATATCGAATTATACGAATATCGGTAAATCTTAAAAGTAAATATTAGTATACTCTAAGCGCTATTAGCCCTGTTAGAAAGCCGTCTACGGGTTTGCGCTGAAACTCTATATTAAATACCGACCCGAGGTTTAATAGGATTAATAAGTCGGGGGTCCGGGCAGGGTCCTATTAATAAATAGTATTTATTATTAATAAGTTCAGTAACTCTAGTTTATCGTATATATATATTAATAACTTTCGTAATATAGGTTTACTATCCTTTATAAACTCTATTAATTATTTAAATTACTAGTCGTTACGTCCTTAAATATTTTACGAGTATTTAATATTATTTAGATTTTATAACTCCCTTAGGCCTTTCTTAACCCTAAATTTATCCGATTCGGACGGCTTTAATAATTCATTTATATACGTAGTATCGTCCGAGTCGGATAATTTTAGAGTATAAAAGGATTCTTATAACCCGGCGGATTCCTAGTAGATATATATACTCGCGTTTATATAGATAAGTAGCTTAGATCTCTTCTTTAAATACTACTATATAGTAGATATAGATTTATTTACTATTATCCGTATTAATTATTTAGTCGTTACCTAGGATCCTCCCTATATATAATACTAACGGATAAATATATTATTTACTCGTTTTTTAACTATCTTTATTTTATCTTCTTATACTTCGCTTATTATTTATAATTTAATTATTTTTATCTTATAATTATTCCTTATCTTATAACCCCGCGATAAAATAAATCTAGCCTAGGAGGGTATAAAGACTCTATAATTATTATACTTTAATCTCGAAATCGTCTTTATTATCGTTAATACTAGTAATTTTCGCGTTAAATATATTCTTTTCCTCTTCCCCCGATTAGTATTCCTTAACGACCGGGCTACTAAATATATCTTCGGCCTATATATTTAAAGTTAACTGGTAATATTTATAAACTATCTTCTTTATATATACCAAAGTTATATCGCCCGCTATTTACCCTTATTTTTAGGTTATATTATTATCCTCGTTAATTAAGTTAATAGTATCCCCGTCGTATAGCGAGTTAATAGTATTATCGTCGAGTAGCGAGTTAGTAGTATCTTTTATTTATATTTCCGTAATTACTTATCGGCAAGTCCGGAAACCCCGATTTTTGCGCATTTTATACGGAAATTATACAAAATGCTGGAAATGCGTATCTGCTCATGTCCCGCATTCTAAGCACATTATGCACCGATTAAGCAGCGATATTGTACCGATTTTGTAACTTTTTTTTTTTTTTTTTGAACTTTGACTTTTTATAGT